>MDSV01130236.1_pt1 | contig 11621 bp, 16 predicted proteins | sample 810851 | NCBI WGS metagenome assembly MDSV01 (sample SAMN05326640, study PRJNA326480) | marine metagenome | isolation source: seawater | place: Atlantic Ocean: North East | collected 2012 | reverse complement strand
TTTCGATATTCAGATTAAAGATTTGAAAAATTTTACAAACTTGATAAGTCAAATTAAGCAAAAAGATTATAAATTTAAAATTGTTAGACATAAAAATAAAAAAAATGCTTTCTTACAAAGAATCTTTAAAAATTTTAAAAGAATCTAATGCCCTTATAGAGGGCCATTTTATATTATCTTCAGGATTACACAGTCCACAATACGTTCAATGTGCTCAATTAATGAGCAAACCAGATAAGGCAAAAAAGATATGCAAGTCTCTTTCAGAAAAAATTAATAGTGAATTTAAAGAATTCGATATTATATTATCACCTGCTATGGGAGGTATAGTGCTTGGCTATGAGATCGGTAGACTATTAAATAAAGAAACTATTTTTTCCGAAAGAGTTAATGGTGTATTTAAGTTAAGGAGAGATTTTTTAATTAAAAAAGATCAAAAAATTCTTATCGTAGAAGATGTTATTACAACTGGTAAATCGAGTTTAGAATGTTCAAAATTAGCGCTAGAAAACAACGCAAGTATTGTTGGATACGCATGTTTGATTGATAGATCTAAAGGAAAATCCTTAATAAAAGGAAAAATTGTTTCACAAGTTGAATTAGATATTCCAACATATACTGAGGAAAATTTACCTAATAATTTATCAGCTCTTAAAGCAGTTAAACCTGGAAGCAGAAATCTTTAATGAGCAAAATAAGACTTGGAGTTAATATTGACCACGTTGCTACTGTTAGAAATGCAAGAGGTGAGACTTATCCAAGTCCTTTAAGAGCAGCTTTGTTGGCACAAAAAAGTGGTGCAGAGTCTGTTACAATACATTTAAGAGAAGATAGACGTCACATAAGAGAATTTGATCTTAAAGAAATTAAATCAAAATTGAAAATTCCACTTAACCTCGAAATCGCTGCTACAAAGGAAATGCTAAATATTGCTTTAAAAAGTAAACCAGATTTTATTTGTATAGTTCCGGAAAAAAGGCAAGAACTAACTACAGAAGGCGGTTTAAATTTAAAACATAGGAGCATTTTTTTAAATAAATTAATTAAAAAACTAAAAAAAAATAAATTCAGAGTTAGTTTATTTATTGAGCCCAGTATTAAAGATATTAAAAAGTCACAAGAATTAAATGCTGATTGTGTAGAAATTCATACAGGAAGATTTTGTAATCTCGTTAATGATAATAAAAATTACAATCGCGAACTCAAAAAGATAAAAAAAGCTGTTGTTTTAGGGAATAAATTAGGTTTAGAGATACATGCAGGTCACGGCTTGACATATAAATCTGCTAAAATCTTAAAAAGTATCAAAGGAATTAAAGAATTCAATATTGGACATTTCTTAGTTGGTGAGTCAATTTTTATAGGTTTAAGCAACTCAATTAAACAATTTAAAAAAATTTTAAAATCATGAAAATATTTGGTGTTGGTACCGATATAATTAGAGTAAGTAGAATAAAAAATATGTTAAGAAAAAAAAAACTTATATTAAGATTATTTAATAAACATGAAATCTTAAATTGTAAAAAAAAAATTAACTTTTCAAATTGCTTCGCTAAAAGATTCGCTGCAAAGGAGGCTTTTTCAAAAGCGTTAGGCACTGGAATAGCTAAGGGTATTCAGTTTAACGAAATAATTGTTTTGAATGAAAAAAATGGTAAACCATTTATTAAATTAATAAATAAGACAAAAAATATTGTCGAAAAGAAATTGAGAAATAAAAAATACAAAATTTCATTATCACTTTCTGATGAGAAAATATATGCAGTCGCTTTTGTAACTATATCGATATGAAAAATAACAAAATTAAAAACATAATAATTGATAATTTAAAAACACTACTTTATGCACTCATAATAGCTGTTCTTTTAAGATCTTTGCTCTATCAGCCCTTTTATATTCCATCATCATCAATGGACCCAACACTTTTAGTTGGAGATAGATTATTTGTATCAAAATATGAATATGGATATAGCAAACATTCATTTCCCTTTAGTCCACCATTATATGATAAACGTATTTTCTCCAAAGATCCTAAAAGGGGCGATTTAGTAGTGTTCAAAACACCTTCTGATAATAGAACAGATTATATCAAGAGACTAATTGGTTTACCTGGGGACGAAATTCAATTTATTGGCGGCGATATATTTTTAAATTCTAAAAAAATTCCAAGAAGAAAGATCGAAACACAACAAGAAGTTAGATGTGGCAACATAACATTTCCAATAAATCTTTTTGAAGAAACCTTGCCAAATGGAGTTAAATACATGGCCGCTTATAATAAGATGGGTACAACTAAAGAATCTGATAAATTTATTGTACCATTAAAACATTATTTTTTTTTAGGTGACAATAGGGACTGCTCTCGAGATAGCAGGTTTTTATCAAGCGTCGGTTATGTTAATGAACTAAATTTAGTAGGGGAAGCAAAAATTATATTTTTTTCAAACGATACAAACATTGGTAGTGTCTTAAAACTATGGAATTGGAAAAATTCTTTTAGATCAAAAAGAACATTTAAAAAATTATGATGGGAAGATTCAAAGATTTAGAAGAGACTATTAAATATAAGTTTAATTCTAAAGATTTACTGAAAAGAAGTTTAACTCATAAAAGTTTCGATGATAGCGTAAATAATGAAAAACTTGAATTTTTAGGAGATAGAGTATTAGGTTTAATTATTGCAAAAAATTTATTAACAAAGTATCCAAATGAAAAAGAGGGTATTATAGATAAAAAATACGCTAATCTAGTAAATAAAAAAAAATGTGCTGAAATTTCTCAAGTTATCGATCTAAAAAAATTTATGCTACTAGGTAATAATTATAAAAAAAATGATCAAAAGCACGAAAAAATATCAGGAGATTGTCTCGAGGCTCTTATAGGAGCCATTTTTATAGACGGATCTATAAAAAGTGCAGAAAAATTTATCTTAAGTTATTGGAAGTCGTCGCTTGAACAATCTGATTACACTGTAATTGACTCTAAAACAAAACTACAGGAATACAGTTTAAAAAAATATAAAAAACTTCCTATTTACACTTTATTAAAAACATCTGGACCACATCATAAGCCAATATTTAAAGTTACAGCTAAAACTCCTAATTCAAAAAGAGTTACTGGCTCAGGATACTCCAAAAAAGATGCGCAACAAAATGCAGCTAAACTATTACTTGAAAGTTTAAAAATATGAACTGGGAGGATGAAGGCTATTTATTAAGTAAAAAAAAATTTCGTGAAAATGCTGTTATTATAAGTGCATTTACGCATAGATATGGAAAAATTACTGGAATTGTTTATGGAGGAACTTCAAGAAAAGTAAAAAACTACTTACAGATTGGTAATAAGATTTTTATTATACATAATTCAAAAAATCAAAATAAGTTAGGTTATCTTAAAACGGAAATTATAGAAGCAATTAGCCCAAGATATTTCAGTGATAAAAAAAGATCATTTCTTATTTTATCAATAGCAGAGTTATTAAATTCTTTATTACCAGATGAGGAAGTTTACAAAAATATTTATTTGTCATTAAATGATTTAATAAAAAGTTTAGAAAATAAAAGTTGGCCTATAATATATTCTTTCTGGGAACTAAATCTTATAAAAGAATTAGGATACGGTTTTAAAACTGAGAAAACAAATTCTATGAAAGAGATTGTATCATTAAATATAGATAATGTTGTTTATAAAGTTCCAAAATATATTATTAATGAAGAAATACCACAAAATTTCTCTAAAGAAATTATTTGTCAAGCTTTGTCTTTTACAAGAACTCTACTTTTAAATAAGTTTTATTTACCAAATAATTTATTTTTACCTAGATCTAGAGTTGTTTTTGAAAACTGTTTTATTTAAAATGAATGAAGTTTTTGAGCTATTTTTAGGGCAAAGTATGTGATTATTGCATTTGAACCTGCTCTTTTTAAAGAAATAAGTGTTTCATATATAGCATCCTCATTTAAATTTTTATTTTTAATAGCATTCATAATCATTGAATACTCTCCTGACACTTGGTAAGAAAATACAGGAACTTTAAAATTTTGTTTTATAATACTAATTATATCCAAATAAGGCATACCGGGTTTGACCATAACAAAATCAGCACCTTCCTTGATGTCAAAACCAACTTCTCTTAAAGCTTCTGTGTAATTTTTCATATCCATTTGATAAGTCTTTTTATCTCCTTTTAATTTATTTTTTGAACCAACGGCATCTCTAAAAGGACCATAAAAATTAGATGCATATTTAACGGCATAAGACAAAATTTTAGTTTCTTTAAAATTATTAATATCTAGAGATTTTCTAATAATACCTATTCTTCCATCCATCATATCTGAGGGTGCAATAACATCTGATCCCATTGATGCCTGTAATATAGCTTGTTTACTTAAAATTTTATTAGTTTCATCATTGTCAATTTTTCCATTAATCAATATTCCATCATGACCGTGAGAGGTATATGGATCTAATGCTACGTCAGTCATAACACCTACATTTTTGTATTTTCTTTTTATTAATTTAATTCCTTTGCTAACAAGATTATTTTCATTTAACGCCTCAGAACCATTTGCATCCTTCTTCTTATTAGGTGTGTTTGGAAACAAAGCAACCATAGGTATTCTTAATTTTTCTGCTTTATCTAAAATTTTAGGTAATTTATCTATTGTATATCTGAATATGCCGGGCATACTTTTAATTTTTTCTATTTTGTTTTTTCCCTCATTAAGAAATATAGGTAATATTAAATCGTCTACAGATAGGTTATTTTCTGAAACAAGCCTTCTAATCCAATCTGAATTGCGAACTCTTCTCAACCTTGTTGATGGAAATTTGCCTAAAATCTTCATTTTTTTATTTTTTAGTAATATTATTTATGCGACAAATATAATATTATACCTTATAAGCAAAGTAATTTATTAAGTAATTATGTCTAATTCAGTAACATTTGAAGATTTTTATCAAGTTCCAGACTTAACTTTTGATATTAATAAATTAAGAAGAGATCTACAAATTATTTTAAAAAAGTCAAAATATCAAACTCTTGGTATTACAAATTTTGCCGCAATACCCATGAATAAAATTCCAGGCGATGAAAGCTCAATACAAGGTCACAATGTGAGAGGTATTTACTGGACTAAGCCTGATGAGACAGGAAAAGAAGTATCAAGAGATAAACCAATTGATGAGTCTAAGTATACCGAGTTAACAGATGATTTTAAAAATACATATTTTGAAGAAGTTTATGAAATTTTAAGGAGTAATTTTAAATTAGGCAGAATTAGAGTACTTTTAAAAGAGCCAAGATCTACCTTAAGTTGGCATAAAGATCCAGAACCAAGATTACATATTCCGATTATAACAAACCCCGGTTGCAAAATGGTTATAGAGGATGTTGCTAAACATATGCCAGCAAATGGCAAAGTCTGGATAACCAATAATACAAGATATCATAATTTTTTTAATGGAGGCGAACAGAATAGAATTCATATTGTTGCCTGTATGCTAGAAAACAGATTCAATTAATTGAAATCAATTTTTAAAAAAATTTGTATTTCTTCTGATCATGCTGGTTTTGAAATTAAAGAATTTATCAAAGAATTTTTAATCAAGTCTAAAATTTCTATAATAGATTTAGGTCCTTTTGACGATAAATCAGTGGATTACCCTGATTATGCGAAGAAGACATCTCGAAGAGTTTTTTATAAAAAAAGTGATGTTGGCATTTTAGTGTGTGGGTCTGGAACAGGGATGGCAATTTCAGCCAATAAAACTAAAGGAATTAGAGCAGCAGTAGGATATAATATAAAATCTACTCAATTGTCTCGTCAACATAATAATGCTAATATATTGTGTTTAGGTTCAAGATTAACTAAAAAAAAAAGTATAAGAAAAATTGTATCGATTTTTTTAAGAACCAAATTTGAAGGCGGAAGACACAATAGGAGAGTAAAAAAAATTTAAATGTCAACAGTTACAAAAATAGACAAAATTTCAAGTAATTTTTTTGAGAGAGATTTAAAAAGCTCAGATAAAGAATTGTTTAATTCGATATCACAAGAATTTACTAGACAAAAAAATCATATAGAATTAATAGCTTCAGAAAATATTGTCTCTAGAGCAGTATTAGAGGCACAAGGCTCAGTATTAACCAATAAATATGCTGAAGGATACTCTGGTAAAAGATATTATGGAGGTTGCGAGTTTGTAGATATTTCCGAAAATTTAGCAATAGAAAGAGCTAAAAAACTTTTTAATTGTAAATATGCTAATGTACAGCCTCATTCTGGCGCACAAGCTAACGGAGCGGTGTATTTAGCTTTAATTAAACCTGGAGATACAATTTTAGGAATGAGTTTAAATTCAGGGGGTCACTTAACACATGGAGCTAAACCAGCTCAATCAGGTAAATGGTTTAACGCAGTTCACTATGAGGTAAAAAAAGATTCTGGTTTAATTGATTATGAAAATGTTGAAAAATTAGCTTTAGAGCATAAACCAAAGTTAATAATAGCTGGTGGAAGTGCATATTCTCGCGTAATAGATTTTAAAAAATTCAGAGATATCTGTAATAAAGTTGAAGCTCATTTATTAGTAGATATGGCACATTTTTCTGGATTGGTTGCAGGTGGTGCATACCCCAATCCTTTAGAATATGCTGATGTTGTTACGTCAACAACCCATAAGGTTCTAAGAGGACCTCGAGGTGGAATTATACTGACTAACAATGAGTCACTTTATAAAAAATTTAACAGCGCCGTCTTTCCAGGCCTTCAAGGGGGGCCTTTGATGCATGTTGTTGCAGCTAAAGCGGTTTGTTTTAAAGAAGCACTAAGTCAAGAATTTAGAGAATATACTTCTGATGTCATATCAAATGCAAAAACTTTAAGTGAAACTCTTATAAAAAATAATTTTAAAATATTTTCTGGTGGAACCGATACACACTTAATGCTAGTTGATTTAAGACCATATAGAGTTACCGGAAAAGATGCAGAAGAAAGTTTAGGTAGAGCTAACATAACTTGTAATAAAAATGGCATTCCTTTCGATACAGAAAGTCCTATGATAACTTCAGGTATAAGATTGGGAACACCCGCTGCAACTACTAGAGGTTTTAAAACTCAAGAATTTAAACTAATAGGAAAATTAATTACAAAAGTAATAAAGGGGCTTTCAGAGAACCCAAAAAACAATATAAAAATTGAAAAAGAAGTACAAAAAGAGGTTGTTGATCTCTGCTCTGATTTCCCTATATATAGTGGATAACAAAAAAATTCTATGATTTGCCCTTTTTGTAGAGAAAAAGATACTTCCGTTGTGGACTCAAGACCCACTGAAGATGGAACCGCTATAAGAAGAAGAAGAGTTTGCACTTGCGGCGGGGGCCAACGTTTTACGACATTTGAAAGAGTTCAATTTAGAGAACTCACAGTAATTAAAAAAAATGGTCGAAGATCAGCTTTTGACAGAGAAAAACTTGCTAAATCACTTTTTACAGCTTTGAAGAAAAGACCAATCGATTCAGACACTACTGAAAAAATTGTTTCTAAAATTTCTAGAGAACTTGAGGAAATGGGTCAATCTGAAATTCAATCAAGCATAATTGGACGAAAAGTAATGGATGAGTTAAGAGAGCTTGATAAAATTGCTTATATAAGGTTTGCCTCAGTATATACAAATTTTAAAGAGATTGGCGAATTTGGTGAATATATTGATGAGTTACATGGCAAACCAAAAAAAAAATAAGCATCTTAAAAAACATATAGAAAATTTAGAACTTGCTTTTGAGTTAGCTAAAATTAATCTAGGTTCTACCAAAGAAAATCCATCTGTAGGCTGTGTTGTTGAAAAAAATGGTAGTATAATTTCTTCTGGCTACACATCTTTAAATGGGAGGCCGCACGCAGAATTCAATGCTTTAAATAAAAATATTAATTTTAAAGATTCAAATATATATATTACTCTTGAACCATGTTCGCACAAAGGAAAAACAGCACCATGTACTAATATAATTAAAAACAAAGGTATTAAAAACGTTTATTTTACAATTAATGATTTTGATAATCGTAGTAGAAATAAATCAAAGAATATCTTAGCAAAAAAAAATATATCTACTTATAATTTATATTTAAAAAAAAAGAGCTTAAATTTTTATAAAAGCTATTACAGATTAAAAAAAAATAAGATGCCAATCATTGATGCTAAGATTGCTATATCTAATGACTGCTATACTAAAGATAGAAAAAATAAGTGGATTACTAATGAGAGATCACGAAAATTAACTCATTTATTTAGAAGTAGATATAATGCTTTATTATCAACTTCTAAAAGCATTAACAAAGACAATTCTTTACTAAACTGTAGAATTACTGGTTTAACGAATAAGTCTCCACATTTAATAATTTTAGATAGAAATTTAATAATCAAAAAAAACTTAAATATTTTTAAGGTTAAAATTAAAAGAAAAATTTACATATACACAACAAAATTCGATAAAAGTAAGATAAAATGGTTAAAAAAAAAGAATGTCAAAGTTATTTTAGTTGATGACATGAAATCAAAGGAAGATTTTTACAGTATATTTAAATCTCTTATAAAGTTAGGTTTCTCAAGAGTTTTTATAGAAACTGGATTAACTTTTATTAATTTTTTAATAGTTAATAAGTTTATAAATAATATTTATATTTTTAAGACTAATACAAACCTTAAAAAAAGGGGTTTTAATAATTCTAGCAATAAATTAATTAAAAAGATAAAACTTAAAAATAAACTTAAGGTCAATTTAGATAATGATACCGTTTACTCTGAAAGGTTAAACTAATGTTTAATGGAATTATTAAAAATACGGGTTTAATTACAAATATAAAAAAGAGTAAAAAAAGTATGATCTTGTCAATTGAGTCGAGTCTTAAAATTAAAAAAAATATGATTGGCTCATCTATATCATGTGATGGAGTTTGCTTAACTTTAATTTCAAAAAAAAATAAGATTTTAAGCTTTTATTTGTCTTATGAAACAATTAAAAGATCAAATTTTTCAAAAGCTAAAGTAGGGAAGAAAATTAATCTAGAAAAATCTTTAAAGTTCGGAGATGAGGTTTCTGGTCATTATACTCAAGGTCATGTTGACACTATAGGTAAAATCCAAAAAATTAAAGTTATTGATAAAACCTGGTTTTTAAAAATTACCATTCCTACTAAGTATAATAAATTTGTTGTTGAGAAAGCTTCAATTCATATCAATGGTGTTTCCCTTACTGTTTCAAAGAAGACAAAAAAATTTTTTGAAATAAGTATTATCCCCCATACATTAAAACTTACAAATCTTAAAAATTTAAAAGAAAAAGATTTATTGAATATTGAATTTGATATCTTTGGCAAATATCTTTATGAAATTAATAACTAAATGATAAAAAATTATTTATCCCCGATAAACGAAATAATTAAAGATGCTAAAAAAGGCAAAATGTTTATTTTAGTAGACGATAAGGATAGAGAAAATGAAGGTGATTTAGTAATTCCTGGTTCAAAATGTAATTCAAAAAATATTAATTTTATGGCTACTCACGGTCGGGGATTAATCTGTTTAGCATTATCAAAAGATAAAGTTGAAGAATTAAATCTTCCATTAATGTCTTCATTAAATAAAGCACGAATGCAAACAGCGTTCACAATTTCTATCGAAGCAAAAAGAGGAATAACCACTGGCATTTCTGCTTTTGATAGAGCCAAAACAATAAGAACTGCAATTAATAAAAAATCCAGAAAAAAAGATATAGTTTCACCAGGACATGTATTCCCTTTAGTCGCGAGATCAGGAGGTGTTCTTGAAAGAGCTGGTCACACTGAAGCTTCGGTTGATATTTCAAAATTAGCAAAATTAAATCCAAGCGCAGTAATTTGTGAAGTTATGAATCAAGATGGAAGAATGGCAAGATTAAAAGATTTAAAGTATTTTTCAAAAAAACATAAGTTAAAAATAGCTAGTATTGAAGATTTGATTTCTTTCAGGCTTAAAAATGAAAAATTAATAAAAAATATTAGTATTAAAAATATTTTCTACAAAAATCAAAAGTATGAATTAATGATTTATAAAAATTTACTTGAAAAATCATTAAGTTTTGTAATTAAGAAAGGTGAGTTTAAAAAAAATAAATCTATTAGGGTGCGTGTGTTATCAAAAACAATGAAAAATTATAATTTTAATATAAAGGATAAAACAATTTCTAAATCACTTAGTTACCTATCGAAATATAACGATTTTTTACTCGTAATAATTAAAGATCAAAAATCACTTAAACAAAAGATTTTTGAAGAAACAAAAAATAATAATATACTTAGATACTACGGTATAGGAGCTCAAATAATAAAAGATTTTGGTATTAAAAATATGATTTTAGTGTCAAGATCAAAAAAGAAAATTATTGGCCTTGATGGTTACGGTATTAAGATTATAAAGCAAGAAATAATAAAATGAAAAAAAAAATACTTATTGTTGCTTCAAATTACTATAAGCAAATAACCCAAAATCTTATTGAAGGAGCGACAAACAATCTTAAAATAAAGAAAAAAGATATTAAAATCATCAAGATTCCGGGCACATTTGAAATACCTGTAACGGTATCAAAAAATTTGAAGAGATTTGATGGTTTTATTGTTCTTGGTTGTGTAATTAAAGGCGAAACACCTCATTTTGATTTTTTATGTAATTCAACTTTTACTTCCTTATTAAATCTATCTACAAAATCAAAAAAACCTATAGGCAATGGTATAATTACTGCGCTAAATATGGCACAAGCTAAAAAAAGGTCTATAGTTAAGGGCAGAGAGGCTGCTAACGCTGTTTTAGAAGTGATGAAAAATGATTAACTCTATAAAAAATTCTACTCCTAGGGTAAAAATTATTCAAAAATTATATTCAAAAACTTTAAACCCTGATGAGAAAATTATTTATAATAAAAGTCAATATAAGAAATTTATTAAAGATGTAACTGAGGGAACTCTAGAGAGAAAAGAATTAATAGAAGAAACTATAGAAAAATTCCTAAAAAATGACATTAATCTAAAAAGAACAGACAAATTACTTAAAATCATTATATATGCTGCTGTTTTTGAATTATTATATAAGCACAATAATCCAAAGAAAGTTATTATAAGCGAATATCTTAAAACCTCTCATTTTTTTTTAGAGGAAGCACAAATCAAATATTTAAATGCCATTTTAGACAAATTGTCTGATTTAATAAGGAAAAATTAAATTTTATACAATTTGTTGTATAATTCTTTAAAGTTTAGCTTGCGTTTTTTAATATATTTTGGCATTTATCGTAACATTATATGAATTCTTCACTGGAACTACTCTATCTAGTAATATTCTCTGGAATTTTAGCTGTTGGCTATAGCTATCTGTTATCAGGTCAAATTTTATCAGCAAGTGAAGGGAATAATAAAATGAAAGAAATAGCAGGTGCAATTCAAATTGGTGCTAAAGCTTATTTAAATAGACAGTATAAAACAATAGCAATAGTTGGCTTAATAGTTCTTATTATAGTAACTTATTTTTTTAATATTTTAACAGGAGTAGGTTATTTTATTGGAGCAGCTTTATCTGGAGCCGCTGGCTAT
>MDSV01078592.1_pt1 | contig 11621 bp, 11 predicted proteins | sample 810851 | NCBI WGS metagenome assembly MDSV01 (sample SAMN05326640, study PRJNA326480) | marine metagenome | isolation source: seawater | place: Atlantic Ocean: North East | collected 2012 | reverse complement strand
TACAAATTTTGCTGCAAATAATCTTCCAGGAGCCTTATCTGTTATAGCTATAGCTGAAAAAAATAATTTATTTAAGGCACCAGAAACATATATGGAAAAGATTTCTACCAAAACAAAAGAAAAAAAAGTTGTTGATTTAGATTATTCTGTAAAAAAAAATATCTTTAATCTTAGTGAATACCTTAATAAGAAACCAGAAGATTTAACAGCATGCATTTTAGATAGACCTAGACACAAATCAATCATTAATGAGCTTATAGAGCTAAAAGTAAATCTTAAACTTATATCTGATGGTGATGTTTCGGGTGCTTTATTGATTTCAGATGAAAAATATAATGTCGATATATTTTTAGGAATAGGAGGTGGACCTGAGGGAGTTTTGGCGTCAGCTGCACTTGATGCATTTGATTGTAATTTCCAAGGCAGATTCTTATTTAAATCTGACGAAGATAAAATTAGAGCAAAAAAAATGGGTGTAGAAGATTTATCAAAAAAATATGAATTAAATGAAATTATTTCGGGCGATTCAATTTTTTGTGCAACAGGTATAACTTCTGGAGACCTAGTTTCAGGAATTCAATTACAAGGAAAAGAATTTATTTCTGAAACATTAGTAACACATAAATCCTCAGGTATTAAAAAAGTAATAAAACTAAAACAAAAAATTTGATGATTAACTTGATTAATTATTTAATTTACAATAAAAAGCAGAATTTGGTCCCTTCGTCTATCGGTTAGGACACGTGGTTTTCATCCTCGAAAGAGGGGTTCGATTCCCCTAGGGACCGCCATTATGGCTTACTTTGTATATATGTTGATAGCAAAAAGAAAAGGTAAGTTTATATCATATGTTGGATACACATCAGACATAGATAAAAGGTTAAATAAACACAACAATTCTAAGGGAGCTAAATTCACTAAAGGAAGTTTATGGAAATTAATATATCATAAGAAGTACACAGATAAAAAATTGGCTATGAAGGATGAATATAAATTAAAAAAAGATTATAAATTAAGAAGTAAATTAAAAATTAGTTATATTAACAAGTGAAAAAAGATATATTTATAATTTTACCATTTAAGGAAAGTTTAAATCCAAATTTAGCAGGGGCTGTTTCACTATATGTAAAAGATACAAGTAAATATTCAAAATTAAAAAAAAGGATACAAATTATTTCATCAGACGATTTGCAGGGTATAACTAAAATTTTTAGAAATAAAAATTATATAGTAAATTTTTGTAAAAAATATTCAAATCATAAAATTAAAATAATTGAAATACACAATAGACCAGAATATCTCAACTATATTAAGAAATTTTTTCCTAAAGCTAAGGTTAATATTATATTTCATAACGACCCATTATCCATAAGAGGATCAATAAGAAAAGATGAGAGAGAAAACATAATTTCAAACTGTAATAAAGTGATTTTTATAAGTCGATGGATACAGCAAAGATTTTTTTCACAATTCAAAAATTCAAATTTATCAAATACAATTATAATTCCACATGGAGTTAATAAAATTAAAAATATTAAAACAAATTCAAAGAAAAAAAATATTTTATTTGTTGCTAAATTAAATCATGCAAAAGGTTATGATATATTTTGTGATGCTGCAAAAAAATTTAAAAAATATAATCCCAATTGGAATTTTATTGCAATTGGTAATGAGACTAGAAAAAAAATTTTTCCAAATCCCAATGTAGTAAAAGAAATAGGATATAAAAAAAATACTGAAGTTTTAAAATATTATAAAAAATCTGAAATCGCAGTGGGTAATTCTGTTTGGGACGAGCCGTTAGGTAGAATAGCCATAGAGGCCAGTAGTAGAAAATGTTTACCAATAATTTCAAATAAAGGTGGTTTAGCAGAGTCAAAAAACATAGCTTTGGTATTAAAAAAAAATGATTCAAATAATTTATTTGAAATATTAAAGAAAGTTACAGATGATGCAAAATATAGAAAAATTAAACAAAATTTATTTTATAAAAATAACACATTTAATTTAAAGAAAATTTCAAAAGAATTAGATAGTTTAAGAAGTTTTGAAATTAATTCTGATAAAAACTATCAATTATTTATGCAAAAGAAAATTTTGCATATTGCCAATTTTAATGAAAATGCTGATGGTAGGCTGTATTACTCTTTTGCAAATAAACTTAATAATGGCTTCATAAAAAATAATTATATAGTTCAAACTATAAGTGATCGTTTTTTTTTAAAATTAAACAGATCTTTGTTGCAACCATTTAATCCTATTAATAAATTTAATGAAAAAATATTAAATACACTAAAAAATTTTTCACCAAATGTTTTATTAATCGGACATGTTTTTAACATAAATCCATTGGTTTATGATTATTGCAAACAAAATAATATAAAAATTGTATCATGGTTTATTGATTCAATATCTGGTGAATTTTTAAATGGAAAAAAAAGAGATTATTTTTTTAAAAATTTAGAATATGTTGATTTTTGTTTTTTGACTTCCTCACCAAGACTATTTAAAAAACACAAATTTTATAATAAATTAAAATTTATTCCTAATCCAATTGATGCTTCTATTGATAATTTTAAAAACTTTAATGATAAAAATTTAGAATACGATATATTTGTTGCTATAAGTCATGGACAAAATAGAGGAATATTAAAAAAAGGCAAATCAGATGAAAGAGAGCAATTTATAAATAAATTAATTCAAAATCTTCCTCAAAATAAGTTTGCACAGTTTGGGATTAATAATTTTGAGCCTATATGGGGATCAAATTATTACCATTATCTATCTAAATCTAAAATGGCTTTAAATATTAGCAGAGGCATTTACCAGCAGAAATACTCTAGTGATAGAATTTCCTCATTAATAGGAAATGGTCTGCTAGTCTTCATAAATAAAAAAACCAATTTCCACACTATTTTATCAAGCAAAGAAGTGGTTTATTATTCTAATGACAAAGATCTAATACGAAAAATAAAATATTACTCAAAAAATGATAATAAAAGAAAGAAAATCGCAAAGTTAGGCCATCATAAATATCATAAATACATGAGCAACACAGTTGTAACGAAATATATTATGTCTTGTATTGGTCTTGAAAATACCAAAAAGCCATTTTGGCATTCAACATAGGTTTTGAATGTTTTCTATTTTAATACCTACATTTAATAACTTAGAATATTTAAAACTATGTATAAAAAGCTTAGAAAAGAATTCTTATTTTAATAATCAAATTATTTGTCATGTAAATGTTGGTGATGACGGTACTGTTGACTTTTTAAAACAAAATAATATTGACTATTCATTTACCTCATACAATTCTGGCATATGTGAAGGAATAAATAAAGCTTCTAAACTGACAAAGTTTGAATATTATTTGTACGCTCATGATGATTTTTATTTTTGCCCAAAATGGGATTATATTTTGTTCGATGAAGTAAAAAAATTAGGTCACAATAATTTTTATTTATCAGGTACAATGATGAATCAAGGTCAAATTCAGTTTGATTGTGGAAATACACCTTATGATTTTGATGAGATTAAATTTCTACAAGAATATATGAATTATAATTATTATAATTTCCAAGGCTCAACTTGGGCACCGTCATTAGTACATAAAAATATATGGGATAAGGTAGGTGGTTTAAGTGAAGAATATTTTCCTGGATCAGGGTCTGATCCAGATTTTAATATGAAATTATGGAAGTTAGGGATAAGAATTTTTAAAGGTATAAATGATTTTAAAGTTTATCATTTTGGTTCAATTGTTTTGAGAAAAAAAATTAGTAAACTTTCAAAAAAAAAATATGGTAGTATTGGTTCTAAAATTTTTTTGATAAAATGGGGGATATCTATAAAATTTTTTAAAAAATTTTATTTAAGATCAAATACAAAATTTCAAAATGAATTAGGCAATCCTAATAAAAACTTTGAATATTATTTAAAACTCTTTATCTGTAAGTTGAATTATTTTTATTTAAAAATATTTTATAGAAAATTAAATAATATAACTAATTAATTTTATTTAATTTCTTTTATAAATGTATTTTTTGTCAAATTTAGACCTTTTAAAAGCCGACATTCCAAGTAATGAACATAGGAAACCTTCTATTTTAAAATATTTATATTTTGCCTTAGTTGGGTTTAGCAAAATATGCGGTAAAATTTGGATTAAATTCATTAGAACATTGGGTATACATTTTAGGAAAGCTGCAAAGAAACCATTATATTTTTTTAAATAATAAAATTTAGACCATTGACCATGCCATCCTCCAACAATAAATGTACTATTTTTTTCGTCTTTATTTGAAAATGTTGTTGAATGTAGATTTAGTGTTTCTTCTTTTTTTTGATATTTTGTATGACCAAATAATGAACCAGTAACTAAATATAATTTTAATTTTAATAGATTGCATTTTTGAAAGAAATCATCATCTTCATAATATAAGAAAAAATTTTCATCATATCCCTTAATTTGCTTAAATATCTTAGTTTGTAACAACATAGCAGCAGCAATAATTTTTTTCTTTTCAAGTAATTTATTTTTTTTATATTTTTTTTTCTGTTCAAAGTAGATTGGTCCAATTGCCCCAAAATTATTAATTTTCTTTGCTGCTTTGATTAAGTTTTTTAGTGTGTTGGAATATAGTTTTACATCAGGATTCATTACAAAAAAATACTTAGTTTTAACTTTTTTTGAGGCAAAGTTGACTGCTCTACCATAACCAATATTCTTTTTTAAATATATATCAACATTTCTAAATTTTTTTTTTATAATATCTTTTAAAGATTTATCATATGAATTTTCAATAATAATTATTTTATATACATAAGATAATTTTTTTATGTGTGATAAGATAAACTTTTTTGATCTATAAGAAGGAATAATTATTGTCACTGAATTGTTCATTTTGAATTTATTCTAAAAATTAATTTAAAATTTTTTTTAATTTATTTAAATTCATTGTTTGTTTGGATGGGAACTTTTTATCTTTATTTTTAACTTTTACCGCCTTTTTGTTATGAAATTTTGCGAAATTATAACTAGATCTTGATTTACCTCCAACATTAATAATACCATAATGGTTTATTAATTTTGGTAAATATCTCACCATTTCATCATGAAACATATAATTTGAATAGACGTTAGTGAATGCTTTTTTATAAGCAAAAGGTTTTTCGGTCATTTGAATTCTTAAAACTAATGAATTTTTATACATTAATACAGATGCTTCACCACCCATTTTTGATAAGCCATAATTATTAATAGGATTAATTCCGTCAGACTCTTTATAATTGCCCTTGGTACATTTGTAGACATAATTAGTTGAAAAATAAACTATTTTAACATTATATTTTTTGCAAGTTTTAACCAAATTTGCTGTACCAATAATATTTAAATCAATACTTTTAAAAATATTTTTTTCGTGCTGTATCATCGGTCTTGATAAACCTGCTGTATGCAAAATCATTTTAGGTTTGTATTTGATTATATTTTTTTCTATAGATTTAGGATTCAAAATATCTAATTGCTTTTTATTTAAAAATTTTAAGTTTAGAGAATAATTTTTTTTTTTGAGAATTTTAGCAAACCTTCCATTTCCCCCTGTAACAAGAATTATTTTAGTCATATTAATTTTATATATTCTTTAAGTGTTAGATTTAATTTATCCTTCTTAGAAATAATTGGTTTTTTAATTGGCCATTTGATATTTAAGTCTTTATCATTCCACAATATTCCTTTTTCTAAGTTTTGATCTCTATAATGCGTCATTTTATAATGTAATATAGAATTATTGGTTAAACTACAGTAACCATGGGCAAATCCTTCAGGTATATAAAGTGATATGTTTTCATCTTCACTTAACAAAATAGAAAAATATTTGCCAAAAGTTTTTGAATTTTTTCTACAATCTACAACTACGTCAAATATTTTACCTTGCATAACGGTAATAAATTTACCTTGAGGTTTTTTAATTTGTAAATGCAAACCACGTATAACATTTTTTTTTGAAAGTGAAAGTATCTCAAATGGAAATTTTTTGTTAATTAAGGTATTCTTAAACAATTCTCTTGTATAACCTCTTTTATCTTTAAAAGTTTTTTTTTTAATTATTTTTAAACCTTTAAAATTCGTTTTAACTATTTCCATTTATTTATAAATTTATTAAAAACTTTACAAATATAATTTACATCTGTAATTGTCATGCCATGATGACATCCTAACAATATACCATTCTTCATAACATCATCAGCAACTGTATTGCAATTTTTAGAATATTTATATTTTTTATTTCTCATGACTGGTTGTTTTAAAATGTTACCTGTAAATATAGTCCGCGTTTGAATATTATTTTTTTCAAAATGTATTTGAAGTGTTTTCCTATTAAACATTTTATTTTTCTTAATTACTAATGGAAAAGCCAGCCAAGGTGTTTTAACTTTTGGATACATTTCTGGTAAATTAAATAATTTATCATATCTTTTAAAATAAGAAATTAGTTTTGAGAAATTCCTGTTTCTTATTCTGATGTTTTCTTTTAATTTTTTAAGTTGTTCAATTGCAAATGCGGCTGAAATTTCAGAAGGTAAAAAATTATATCCCATCTCTGAAAAAACATATTTAGCATCATAGTCAATTCCAGAAACTTTAATGTTAAATCTTTTTTTAATACTCTCCGACTCATTAAAAGTTGCTGAAGATCTTCCCCAGCCCCTAAGTAATTTTGCCCTCTGGTATAATTTATAATCGTTAAAACAAACTATGCCTCCAGTTCCTCCTCCATTAATTATATGCGAGGCATAGAAACTGTTAGTAACAACATCTGAATATTTGCCTGTATTGCTATTATTAAACGTATATCCAATTGTGTCAGCTGAGTCCTCAATTACTTTAAGATTATATTTCTTTGCTATTAGACAAATTTTTTTCCAATTAGCTATGTTACCAAGTAAATTTGGTATCATTATAGCTACTGTATTTTTGTTAATACATTGTTCAATCTGATCAACATCTGCTACAAATTTGTTTTTTACTACTCCAATAAAATTCGCTATCAATCCAAGTTGATAAATAGGGGCCACAGTAGTTGAAAAAGTTAAATTAGTTGTAATTATTTCAGAACCTTTTTTAAAGTTAAATGAAGCTAAAGCAAGTAAATTTGCAGAAGAACCTGAGTTGACCATCAAACCATATTTTTTTCCAAAAATTTTTGAAACCTTCTTTTCTAAAATCTTTACTTTTTTTCCATCTGTTAATGATAAGCTATTATTTTTTAGAACATCAATTACAGCATTAATTTCTTTATGATTGTATACTGCTCTTCCATAATAAATTTTCTTCATAATATTATCTGTTAATTCAAATTTTATTCGTAATTATTTTTTTTAAGTAATTTGAGTATTCACATTTACCATAAAATTTAATCTGATTTAAAATCTTTTTTTTACTGATCCATTTTTTTAGAAAAGCTATTTCTTCTAAGCATGCTATTTTTAAACCTTGACGATTTTCAACTGCCTGGACAAATGCAGATGTTTTATAGAAATCTTCAATAGATCCAGTATCTAACCAAGCACCACCTCTACCTAAAAAATCAGCAGTCAATTTGTTTTTTTTTCTGTATATATTGAGTAAATCAACAATTTCCAATTCACCTCTCTTGGAAGGTTTCAATGTTTTTGAATACTTTGTAACATTATTATCAAAAAAATATAAACCTGTTATAGCATAATTAGAGAAGTAATTTTTAGGCTTCTCTTTAATTTGAGTAACTTTTTTCTTTGAATTTATTTTTGCGATACCAAATAATTCAGGTTTCAAAACTTTATACAATAGAATTCTAGCACCTTTGTTTAGTTTTGAGCAATTAATTAAATTTTTAGAAAGATTTTGTCCATAAAAAAAATTGTCTCCAAGAATTAAAGCAACTTTCTTATTATTAATAAATTTTTCACCTAGAATAAATGCATCAGGTAAACCCCTTGGTTTATCTTGTTCTGCATAATTTATTTTAATTCCTAAGTTATTACCGTTTGGCAATATTTTTTTGTACTGATTGAGTTGACCTTTGTTGACGATAATTAAAACATCTTTGATATTTGCTAACATTAATATTGAAAGTGGATAAAAAATAAGTGGCTTATCATGTATTGGCAATAACTGTTTGTTTACAGCTTTTGTTAAAGGACTCATTCTTGTTCCCAAACCTCCAGATAAGATTATTCCCTTTTTTGTCATTTTGTTCCGAATCTTTTTATAATATCTTTTTTTTTTAAGGTTTTAAAATATTGTAGATTTTTAATATACCATTTTACAGTTTTATAAAGTCCATCATTAATGTCGATTTTTCTTTTCCATTTTATTTGATTTATAATTTTATTACTGTTCAAAGCATATCTTCTATCATGACCAGGCCTATCTTTAACAAATTTAATCTGCGATTTACTTTTAAAATTAATTTTTTTAAACGATTTAAATAATTTTGAGCATATAGACAGATTATCAATATTTTCATTAGATCCAATATTGTAAAATTGACCTATTTTACCTTTTTTAAAAATTTGAAACAAAGCCTCGCAATGATCTTTTACATAGATCCACTCTCTAGAATTTTTTCCATCTCCGTAAATTGGTAGATCATTATTATTTATAATGTTGTAAATAATTTTAGGTATTAATTTTTCTGGATGTTGTTTTGGACCATAATTGTTTGAACAATTTGTTATAATTACAGGCAAGTTGTAAGTTACAAAATAAGAATAAACCAAATGATCGGATGATGCTTTGCTAGCTGCATATGGTGAAGATGGCTTGTAAGGATAATTTTCGCTTGTTCTACCTTTTAAAATATCGCCATACACTTCATCAGTCGAAATATGAATAAATTTAAACTTTTTATTTTTTTTTGAATAAATTTTTAGATTTTCTAAAAGATTAAATACTCCTAATATATTATTTTTAATAAAAGGGTGGGGTGAATCTATTGATCTATCAACATGAGACTCGGCTGCAAGATTAAATAAGGCTATAGGCCTTTCTTTTTGAAGAATATTAAAAATTTTTTTTTTATTTAAGATATCGCATTTAATAAATTTATATTTTTTATTTTTTTTAAATTCTTTAACATTATAAAAATTAGAAGAATAAGAAACTTTATCCAAATTTACTACATTGAAATTTTTTTTTAATAATAATTCAATTAAATTACTGCCTATAAATCCAAGACCACCTGTAACTATAATTTTATAATTATTTTTCATAATCCATAATTGATATATTAATAATAACGTATTTTAAATATTATCTTTTTTAAATTAAAGTTATTATAAATTTTAAATAACTAATTAATAATAAAAATTGATTATTTGATGTTTTATTTATTTTTTAAATCAATTATATATTCATTATGGATTCTGATAGAATTGTTTGTTATTTATTCACTGTTTTTGATAAAAAAGAATCCCTATTAAATTTTATAAAAAACTATAAAAAATATGAATCTGGTATTAACCATAAATTGATAATTTGCTTTAAATTATTCGATCAACAGGAAATTAATGAGTTAAAAAAATATTTAATTGATATCAATTATACTGAGTTTGTTGATACATGTAAGGAAAATGATTGGGATTTTGGAAGTTATATGAGAGTTTCAGAATTTTTTTACAATAAAGATATATTATTTTTAAGTAGTCATTCTTATCCTGTCTGTGATGAATGGTTAAAAAAATTGTTTATGTTTAAAAATGATGAGTCAGTAATTGCACCAACAGCTTCCTATGAAAGTTTGATTGAATCCATTAAACTTAAAAACAAATTTCATAAAATAATTAGATATTTAATAAGAAAATATAAATTTTCTAGAAATTTTAATAAATTTCCAAATCCTCATTTAAGGACTTCAAGTTTTTTAATAAATTCGAAAATATTTTTAGACTATATTCAAAATAAAAAATTAAGAAATAAAGAAGATACACTAATAATTGAGAGTGGTAAAAATAGTTTAACCAATTATTTAAAAAATAAAAAAATCAAAATTTTTGTAGTAAATTCTGATGGAGTGAAATTTGAAGAATCAAATTGGAAATATAGCGAAACGTATAATTTTATAAAACATGATAGATCGATTATATCTGATAAACATAGTCGAAAATTTTTAAATCTTAATAATAAAGAGAGAAATATTTCACGTCTAAAAGTTTGGGGCATTTAAATATGATTAAAAAATTTTTAAATCTTGGTATGCAACCATTAGCAAATCAATATTTAAAAAAACCAAAAATTTTATCTGTAAAAAAAGGTCAATTATATAAGCTAATAGTTTGTTTTGATAAAAAATCAAAACTTGTTTCAATATCAAAAAAAATTCCTGTTAAAAAAATGTTTAATAACACTTATCCTTATAAATCTTCCATGTCTAAAACAATGCTTAACTCGTTTAAAAATTTAGCAAAAGAAATCAAAAAAAGATTTAAACCAAATTTGATTTTGGAGATAGGAAGTAATGATGGTGCTTTAATTAAAAATTTTAATTTAAATAACTCAATATGTGTTGAGCCTTGCTATAATTTAGCAAAAATAACAAAAAAAAAGGGATATTTAACTTATTCAAAATACTGGAATTACTCTTTATCCGAAGTGATAAAAAATAAATTCAAAAATGTTGACGTTATATATGCTGCTAATACCTTAACTCATATAGCTAATTTAAATGATGTATTTAGATCAATATGTAATATTTTGTCTAAAAATGGTGTCTTGATTATAGAAGATCCTTCTTTATTAGAATGTATTAAAAAAACATCTTATGATCAATTTTATAACGAGCATATTTATGTTTTTTCTGCTCTTGCTGTGCGAAATATCATTGATAAATTTGGTCTAGAAATATTCGACATACAAAAAATTGACACACACGGAGGTTCTTTAAGATATTTTATTAAAAGAAAAAAAAATAAAAATTTAAAAATTTCTAATAAAGTATCAATTCAAATTAATGCAGAAATTAAATTTGGTTTAAATAAACTTTCTACTTTCAATAAGTTTGGTAAAAAAGCTCTAGAGTCAAAACAAAAATTAATAACTTTATTAAAAAACCTAAAAAATCAAAACAAAACTATTTTAGGATATGGTGCTACTGCAAAATCTACCACTGTACTTAATTACTGTGATATTGATCATAATATTATTGATTTTTTTGTTGATACAACTCCTGATAAAATTAATAAATTTATGCCTGGAAAAAAAATAATGATTAAAAAGTATAATAAAAGTATTTATAAAAATGTAGATTTTTTCTTACTTGGTGCATGGAATTTTAAAAAAGAAATTTTTAAGAAAGAAAAAAAATTTATTAAAAATGGAGGAAAATTTATAGTTCATGTTCCTTCGCCAAAAATAATAAATAAATGAAATTAAATTTTAATTTTATTTAGTGCATTATTTTTAAATAGATTCGCTTCTTTAATATATCTTCTTACCATTTGGGTTGTTTTGTGACCTGTCATAGCCATTATACTTCTTTCATCTGCACCAGATTCTGCTGCTACTGTTGCAAAACCTGATCTTAAACTATGACCAGCAAAATTTTTATTTTCTATTCCTGCTAAATTTAAATACTCTT
>MDSV01006662.1_pt1 | contig 11621 bp, 10 predicted proteins | sample 810851 | NCBI WGS metagenome assembly MDSV01 (sample SAMN05326640, study PRJNA326480) | marine metagenome | isolation source: seawater | place: Atlantic Ocean: North East | collected 2012 | reverse complement strand
TGAGCCATGATCAAACTCTCAAGTTTAATAACGGCGCACACTAGCTTTAATAACTTTAGATAAAACTAAAGTTACTTTCGTTTAAAGTGTGTACGACAATTTCTTTATTAACCTAACCGTCCACACTTCTCTTCTTAAAAATTTACAATTTAAAATAGCTAAGATTTTTACAAAAAAATCTAAACACACCTTTAGCAATGATTGACAAATTTTTACTATGAGGTGAGCGCCCGTTATATTACAAAAAGAAGATAAATCAAGGTGTATATTGACCAAAAAACTCAATAAAATCGCCATCATTTTGGCTCTAATCGTTGCAAACTTGAATTAATTTTTGTAGAAAATAATATATGTGGATAATATCTCTTTTAACGATTTTTTAGGCTCAAAAATGACCCAAATGAAAGAAATCAATATATTTCCTTATAAAGAATACGGCACTTACTTATCGTTACTTATACTTCTATTTTTTTCTTACATTTTTTTTGATGAGGATATTAATTCTTACAAAAAAACAAAAACAATTAGCTACAATGTTATTTCTGATTTAGGCAAAAAAATAGATATAAAGCAGCAATTCCTGAATAAACTTAGAAGTCCTTATAAGCAGTATAAATATACTATTAAAAATAATGATAGTATTCAAAAGATATTAAAAAGCTTTAAAATTAAAGATGAAGAAATTGAGACCATTACAAAGAAATTAAGAATTAAAAAATTAACAAATATTTATACAGGTAGAGAAGTTACAATTATTTTAAAAGAAGAGAAAGAGAATAAAAATAGTATCGTAAATATTTTATACCCCATTTCAAATACTTTAATAGTAGAAGTTTCTAAAAACGATGATTTGATAACTATTAAGGAAATTATAATAAAATTAAATAAGAAAGAAGTTGTTGTTAAAAATACCATAAAAAACAATTTATACTCTTCAGCTGTAGAAGTTGGAATTGAACCAAATATTATTGTGGAGTTTGCAAGAATTTATGGTTTTGAAATCGATTTCCAAAGAGATATTAGAGAGGATGATTGGTTTGAAATTTATTATGAAAAATTTGTAGATGATCAAGGGATTGTAAGAGATACAGGTAAAATAATTTATGCCTCTATGTTCGTTAATAATAAGGAAATAAATCTATATAATTTTAAAATTGAAAATGAATTTGGATATTATGATTTAAATGGAAAAAGTGTAGTTAAAACATTAATGAAGACTCCAATAAATGGTGCTAGACTATCTTCTTCTTATGGTATGCGGAAACATCCTATTCTTGGTTTTAATAAAATGCATACAGGGACTGATTTTGCTGCTCCGGAAGGCACACCAATAATGGCCTCTGGTAGTGGAACAATTACTCGAGCTAAGTGGTGTGGTGGTGGAGGTAATTGTATAAAAATAAAACATAACTCAACATACGAAACAGTTTATGCACACATGAAAAATTTTGCTAAAGGTATGCGAGCGGGAAAAAAAGTTCGTCAAGGTCAAATAATTGGATATGTAGGTTCTACTGGAATGTCTACTGGACCTCATTTACATTATGAAGTTATAGTTAATGGAAAAAAAACTAACTCTCAAACACTAAAGCTTCCTTCTTTAAAAAGATTGAGCAATGAAGCAAGAAAAAATTTTGAAATTGAAAGGATTAAGATTGATTTAAAACTAGCGGAACTTAGAGTAAATCAGTTTTGAATATTTTCAGTTTTATTTGAAATTTTGTTATTTTCTAAATCAGGTTCTTTGTTAACATTCTTTTGACTATTATTTTCCTTAAATTTTAAATTTAACTCTGATAACCTTCTTCCATAATAGTCAGCATGTTGTAAGTAATTTTCAGACAAAACTTGATCTCCTGCACTTAAAGCATCTTTAGCCATTTGTTGATATTTTTGAATTGTTTTTTCAACACTAAATGGATTATTCATTGAACCATTTCTGTTAAAATTATTCCCAATGTTATTTGAGTAATGGCTACCATTATTTTGTAAACCGTTACTACCTCTTCTTCTGTAGTTATTTTTTTGCTGTCTCGGTCTAAATCTTCTTTTTTGATTATTCATATTTTTATATAAGAATATTAATAAAACCTGTTATTTGTCTAATACACTTATTATACATCTAATGTTGTTTCGATAATCCCTAATTAAGAATCTATCTCTAAAGTTATTAAATTTCAAAATTTGTGAAACTTTTTTGTACTGCCCATTTCCAATTTCAAGTACGAGCAAACCATTTTTCTTTAAAATAGATTTAGATTTGTAGATAACTTTTTTAATTACGTCAAGTCCATCCTTTCCGCCGTCAAGAGCTATTCTTGGTTCATATCTCTTTATATCCTCTGATAAATTTTTAATTTGATAGCTGCATATATAAGGTGGATTTGATATTATTAAATCAAATTTATAGGCAAAAATCTTATCCAGAGATCTGTTATAAAATTTTGATTTTGTTGATAAGCCTAAATTTATTGAATTTCTGTGAGCTATATTTATAGCATTTCTTGAAATATCTAAACCAATACCTCTACTTTTTTTAAGCTCACTTAAAAGAGAAAGAAGTATACATCCAGAACCTGTACCAATGTCGAGGATATATAGATTTTTATTAGTGAAGTGCTTTGATATATATTCAACCATTAATTCTGTTTCAGGTCGTGGTATTAATATCCTTTTATCTACAAAAAAACTTTTACTCCAAAATTCCTTTTTGTTTAAAATATAGGCAATTGGTTCACTTCTTGATCTTCTTTTAATAAGAGAATTAAAACTATCAATATTTTTTCTTGAAACTGTCTCATTCATAGAAATTAGCATTTGTTCCCTTTTTTTTCCCAAAACATTCGCTAATAATAATTCTGAGTCTAATTTATAAGAAGGTATAAGCTTTTCTTTTAAAACTTTAGATCCAAAATTTATAAGTTCAAAAGTTTGCATTAATTTAGATTTTTAAGTTTTAAATCCTGTTCTTTTAATCTTAAACTTTCGTTCATTTCTTCGTGTATTTCACCATTTAAAAATTCATCTAACTTATGTAAAGTCAAATTAATCCGATGATCGGTCACTCTACCCTGAGGAAAATTATAGGTTCTTATTCTTTCAGATCTATCTCCAGTTCCAATTTGATTTCTTCTATTGCTAGATCTCTCTTTGTCCTTTTTTAATTTTTCGGCTTCATAAACTCTAGCTCTTAATATTTTTAATGCTTTTGCTTTATTTTTATGTTGAGATTTTTCGTCTTGTTGGCTTACAACTATACCTGAAGGTATATGAGTTACTCTTACAGCACTATCAGTAGTATTAACAGACTGTCCTCCGGGACCTCCAGATCTAAATACATCAATTCTTAAGTCAGACTCTTTAATCTTAACATCAACCTCTTCAGCTTCTGGTAAAACAGCAACTGTAGCTGCAGAAGTATGAACTCTTCCTTGAGTTTCGGTTGTTGGAACTCTTTGAACTCTATGAACACCTGATTCATATTTAAGATATGAATAAATACTGCTTCCATTGACTAAAAAAATAACCTCTTTGTACCCTCCAGCTTCACTTTTTGAGATGCTAATAATTTCTATTTTCCATTTTTTTTTTGAACATACTTTCTCGTACATCCTAAATAAATCAGCACAAAAAAGTGTTGCTTCTAAACCACCCGTGCCGGCTCTAATTTCTACTATTGCATTTTTTTGATCATCACTATCTTTGGGAAGTAAAAAAATTTTTAACTTGTTTTCATATTTACCTTTTTTTTCTTTTAAAATTATTAATTCTTTATCTGCAAGAGCTAACATGTCTTTGTCGCTTTTTTTGTCATTTATTATTTGCTCTAGGCCTTTTTTATCTTCATCAATTTTAATGTATTCTCGAGCCAATTTAACTATATTAGATAATTCTGAATACTCTTTTGACTTTTGTGCATAGTCTTTTGGTACTATATTTCCTGAAGAAAGTTCCTTTTCTAAATTATCATGTTTGACAATTATTGCCTTAACTTTTTCTAATGGTATCATTAATTAATTATTTTTTTCTTTTACTTTTGCTTCTACAAGGTCAACTATTTTTTCTATAATGCCACTGCTTGGTACTTTTGTATGAGGAATGCCTGAAAGGTAAAGTAGATTGCTATCTTGGCCTCCCCCTGTAAGACCTATTTCAGTTTGTGCAGCCTCACCAGGGCCGTTGACTACACAACCAATAATTGACAAAGTGATTGGAGTTTTGATGTGAGATAGTTTTTTTTCTAATATTTTTACTGTATCAATAACTGGGAAAGCTTGACGTGCACAAGATGGACAAGAAATAATTTGAACTCCTCTTGACCTAATATTTAATGATTTTAAAATTTCATAACCTGCTTTGACTTCTTCGACTGGATCTGCAGATAGGGAAACTCTTATTGTATCTCCTATACCTTGCATTAGAAGTTGGCCTATTCCTATTGATGATTTAATACTTCCAGTAAGCAAACCGCCTGCTTCAGTTATACCTACATGTAATGGATAATCACAAACTTTAGAGAGTTCCTCATATGCTTTAACAGCTAAAAATACATCTGAAGATTTTACACTTATCTTAAAATTAAAAAAATCATTGTCTTCCATTAACTTCACATTAAACATTGCACTTTCCACAAGTGCTTCGGGACAAGGTTCTTTATATTTTTCCAATAAAGATTTATCTAATGATCCAGCGTTGACACCTATTCTAATTGAACAATTATAGTCTTTTGCTGCTTTAATAATATCTAAAACTCTATCTGACGATCCTATATTTCCTGGATTAATTCTTAAACAGCTCGCTCCAGCTTTTGCAGCCTCTAATGCTCTTTTGTAGTGAAAGTGAATATCAGCAACTATTGGGACTTTAACTTCTTTTACTATATCTTTAAGAGAGCTTGTTGAATTTTCATCGGGACAAGATACTCTAACTATATCTGCACCTGCATTCTCTAATTCGATAATCTGTTTTACTGTTGAAGATATGTCTGAAGTTATCGTATTTGTCATTGATTGAACTGAAATAATAGAGTCTCCTCCAACAAAAACATTTCCTACTTTTATCTTTTTAGTTTTTCTTCTTTTGATTGTCCTGTGAGGTCTTATTTCCATAATTAATCTAGTTTAAACACTTTATGAAGTTTTTTAACTGCTTTTAAGCTGTCTGCTTCACCTATAATAACCGATATTTTAATTTCTGAAGTAGAAATAGCCAAAATGTTAATATTTTCCTCAGCTAGTGATCTGAACATTTTAAAAGTAATTCCTGGAGTTGTTACCATTCCTGCCCCTACTATAGAAATTTTCGCAACTTTATCATTATGATTAAGATTTTTAAATTTAATTTTTTCATTAGAATTTAAAACATTGATTGTTTTATCAAAATCATTTCTTTTAATAGTAAAGGTTAAATCAGTTGTTTTTCCATCTGAAGATATATTTTGAATAACCATATCCACATTTATTTGTTCTTTTCCAAGTGGTTCAAATATATCAGCTGCTACTCCAGGTTTGTCTTCAACCCCAATCAGGGTAATTTTTGCGTCATCTTTTGAGTATGCAACTCCTGTAACTGATTTTGAATAATCTATGCTTTCTTCACTAAATATTTCTGTGCCTTTTCTATCGGTAAATGTAGATTTAACCTGTAATGGTATCTGATAAATCATTGCTGTTTGCACTGCTGAGGGTTGCATTACTTTGGCTCCCACTGAAGCAAGTTCTAACATTTCATTATAAGAAATTTTTGGAATTTTTTTTGCTACTGGTATTTTACTAGGGTCTGTAGAATAAACACCATCAACATCAGTATAAATTTCACAGGTGTCAGTATTAAATATTTTAGCTATAGCAACTGCTGTTGCATCTGATCCGCCTCTTCCTATAGTTGTTATATTTCCTTCTGAAGATATTCCTTGAAAACCTGGAATTACAGCAACTCCTCCTTCCAACAAATAAGAATTTATTTTTTTTACACTTATATTTATTATTCTAGAATTTGTTTGATCTCCTTGAGTTAAGATAGGGATCTGCCAGCTCATCCACGACTTAGATTTAACATTTAAATTATTTAAAGCCCCAGCCATTAACGCGCTGGTTACCTGTTCACCAGATGCAAGCAGAACATCTAGTTCTCTTATATTAAATTTATTTGATATTGATTTAGATTGATTTAATAGATCATTTGTTGTCCCGGCCATTGCTGAAACCACAACTATTAATTTATGGCCCTTTGAATGTTCTTTTTTGACAATATTTGCCGCATGTACTATTCTTTCAATTGAGCCTACCGATGTACCACCAAATTTTAATACTTTTTTTGTCATAACTAAATTTTAGTATATTATTAATTAAGTTAAATTAAATTATTAAATATAATTTCTAATTTAGGAATTAATGAAATGACTAGTACAATAAATAGAGAAGAAATTCAAAAGTTTTCAAAACTTGCTGATGAATGGTGGGATGCAGAAGGTAAATTTAAACCTTTGCATATGTTTAATCCTATTAGAATTGAATATATACTTGATATATGTTCGTCACATTTTAAGCTAAACAGAAATAACAAACTTCCACTTAAAAATTTAAAAATTCTAGATATTGGATGTGGTGGAGGTTTAATAAGTGAACCAATGTGCAGATTGGGTGCTGAGGTCACAGGTATTGATGCTTCAGTAAAAAATATTAAAATTGCTTCAACTCATGCCAATCAAAATGATTTAAATATTGAGTATTTAAATCAAGCTCCAGAAAATATGAATAAAGAAAAAAAATTTGACATAATACTTAATCTAGAGGTAGTAGAACATGTTGAAAATTTAGACTTGTATCTTAAATCGTGTTCAAAATTATTAAAAAAAAATGGTCTAATGTTTACTGCAACAATAAATAGAACTTTCATATCTTATATCAAAGCAATAATTGGTGCAGAATATGTTCTAAGATGGCTTCCTATAGGAACACATGATTGGAATAAATTTTTACGACCTGAAGAGTTAGAAAAAAAACTTACAGGATTAAGTTTTTCAGTTAAGGACATTAGAGGTTTAAGCTTTAATCCTATTTTAAATAGTTGGAAAAAAACTAAAAATTTATCAGTGAATTATATTATCGCAGTAAAAAAAGATTAATTTTCTTTATCTATCCAAGGAATAGATGTTAATTCTATCCCCTCCTCTTTAAGTTCTTCTCTTTCTTTTAAAGTGGTTGTGCCATAGATATTTTTATTCTCTTTTTTATTATAATATATATTTCTTATTTCCTGAGTAAATTTGTCTCCAACAAATTGAAAGTTTTTTTCTACAAATTTTCTAACTTTTAATAAGTCTTTTTTAATTTTTTCAAACTCCTTGCTGTTAGATAGATTTTCATAATTATTAACATTAATTTGAGAGTTTATTACTCTAGGCGACATAATTGATTTTTCTATATCTTGTGATTTACAAAATATACATTCTATTAAATTTTTTTTTCTAAGTTTTTCAAACTCTTTGGAGTCCGAAAACCAGCTTTCAAACTCGTGTTTGTTTTTGCATTTTAAAATATACTTAATCATTTAGATTTAAATTAATGCTTCATTAGTTTTTTTTCAATAGTCAACTTCGATAATCAGCATTAATATCTATGTAATCATGAGTAAAGTCACATGTATAACACTCGAAAATATCGTTGCCTTGATTCAAATTTATTTCAACAGCAATTGAATCCCACATCATATATTCTTTAATTTTTTTTTCATCATAACTGTCAGAAATTTTTCCATTTTCACAAACCAATAACTCACCAAATTTTACACTTAATTTATTTTTGTCAACTTGCTCTCCTGATTTTCCAATGCCCATTATTACTCTACCCCAATTAGGATCCTCACCAGCAACTGCTGTTTTAAATAACGGAGAGTTTGCAACTGAAAAAGCAATTTTTTTTGCACTTAATAAAGATTTGGCGTTTATTACCTTAACAGTAATAAATTTTTTTGCACCTTCGCCGTCAACAACAATTTGTTTTGCCAAATTTAATGTCAATCTTTTCAAAGCTTGTTCAAACTTTTGAATTATAGGATCTGTAATATTTCTATTTTGTCCTATCTTAATTTTTTTTGTTGAGAATATCCCAACCATATCATTAGTAGACTGATCACTATCTATAGTTATTGCGTTAAAAGAATTTGCAGTCGCTCTTTTTAATAAAGATTTTAATATATTTGAAGGAATATCTACATCCGTAAAAATAAAAGACAACATTGTTGCTAGGTTAGGAGCTATCATTCCCGAACCTTTGGCAATACCTGCTATCCTTATTATTTTGTTTCCCACAACAAATTCTTCAAAAGCAAGTTTTGGTTTAGTATCGGTTGTCATAATTGCTGAACCTATTTTCATCCAAATTAACTTGTTTTGATCATCTTTTAATTTATCTACAAGTGTTTGAATAGTCTGATTGATTTTATCTACAGGAAATTTTTCTCCAATTACTCCAGTGGATGCAAATAAAATATCTTTGATCTTAACTGTTTCGTCAACACCGTCTTCGGCTTTAGACTCTCTTATAGTTAATGTTCTAGATAAATTTTTTGCAACTTCATCCAGGCTGTCTAAACCTTGTTGTCCGGTAAAAGTATTGGCGTTTTTTGTATTAATCATAAGTGCCTTTATAGATTTTTTGTTAGACTTTTGATTCCAGTTAATTGTTTCTGATACAATGCTGTTAGTAGTGCTTAGCATTGCATAATTAGCGCCCTCTTTAAAATAAAATAATGTTAAATCATCTCTGCCGTTGTCATATAAATCGGCTGATACTGAAGAAATTTCAAGTCCATCTATTTGTTTTAAGTCTTGAAACTCCCCCATTCTTGACATCTTTTTTTTGTCGTTTAAGAAGTTTTTTAAGTTTATTGTCATAATTAGTGTTTAATTTAAATTATTAATACATATATAAAAGTATTAAGATAAAAATTATAGATCTATTAACATGAATTTAATAACAAAGGCATTTAATAAAATATTTAAAAGCGGCAATCAACAAGAATTAGATAAAATTAAGCCTTTAATCAATGAAATAAATAAACAAGAGTCTTCAATATCTATTCTCAAAGATAATGAATTTAAAGAAAAGACATATTTATTAAAAAAAAATATTGAGGAAGGTAGAAACCTTGACTCTATAATTCCAGAGAGCTTTGCCTTAGTAAGAGAGGCGGCCAAAAGAACTCTGGGTGAGAGACATTATGATGTCCAATTGGCAGGTGGAATTATTCTTCATAATGGCAAAATTGCAGAAATGAAAACAGGAGAAGGTAAAACACTTGTTTCTACATTGCCTGCGTACCTAAATGCATTAAATAAAAAAGGAGTCCATATAGTTACAGTTAATGATTATCTTGCCCAAAGGGACTCGGAATGGATGGGAAAAATTTTTAACTTTTTAGGTTTATATACCGGTTGTATAACTGGGAAATTAGACGACATTGAAAGAAAAAAAAATTATGCTTGTGATATAACTTATGCAACGAATAATGAACTAGGCTTTGATTATCTTAGGGACAACATGAAATATAATATTTCTGATATGGTCCAAAGAGAGCACAATTTTTGTATAGTAGATGAAGTTGATAGCATACTAATTGACGAGTCTAGAACTCCTCTAATTATATCTGGAAGAGTTGAAGATAAAAGTAACCAATATATTTCATCTAATGATTTTACAAAAAGATTACAAAAATCTGATTATGAAATTGATGAAAAAAATAAAAATGCAATTTTAACTGACTCAGGAATTGATAAAATTGAAAAACTTTCAATGCAAGCTGGGATTTTAAAAAATAAAAACTTTTATGACCCTGAAAATCTTAATTTAGTTCATCATATGAATCAGGCCTTGAAAGCTAATTTCCTTTTTAGCAAAGATAAAGATTATATTATTAAAGATGGAAAAATAAAAATTATTGATGAATTTACTGGAAGAATTCTTGAAGGAAGGAGATTTTCAGACGGACTACATCAAGCAATAGAGGCCAAAGAAAATGTTGAAGTTCAAGAAGAAAATCAAACTCTAGCTTCTATTACTTACCAAAATTACTTTAGATTATATAAAAAATTATCAGGTATGACTGGAACAGCTTTAACAGAAGCTGAAGAATTTTTTGATATTTATAAACTTAATGTAGTCTCTATTCCAACTAACAAACCCATGGTAAGAAAAGACTTTAATGATCAAATTTTTAGAACAGAAAAAGAAAAATACTTGGCAATACTTAATAAAATATTAGATTGTAATAAAAAGGGACAACCAATTTTAGTAGGAACAACTAGTGTTGAAAAGTCAGAAAAGATATCAAAATATTTAGAAGATAAAAAAATAAAACATAATGTATTAAACGCAAAGCATCATGAAAAAGAGGCAAGAATAATTGCAGAAGCAGGAAAAATAGGCGCCATTACAATTGCTACGAATATGGCAGGTAGAGGAACTGATATTCAATTAGGTGGAAATAAAAATTTTGATAGCCAAGATAAAAAAGCTGAAGATAGACAAATAGAGGAAGGTAAAAATAAAGTAAAATCTTTAGGTGGTTTGTTTATAGTTGGAACTGAAAGACACGAAAGCAGAAGAATAGATAACCAACTTAGAGGTAGATCTGGAAGACAAGGTGACCCCGGAAGTTCAATATTTTACATAAGCTTGGAAGATGAACTAATGAGGATTTTTGGAGCAGATTCGATAGATGGAATGCTTAAAAAGCTCGGGTTAAAAGAAAATGAATCTATTGATCACCCATGGATAAATAAAGCCATGGAAAGAGCGCAAGAAAAAGTTGAAGGTAGAAATTTTGATATTAGAAAAACTTTAATTAAGTTTGATGATGTAATGAATGATCAAAGACAGGTAATCTTTAGTCAAAGATTAAATATCTTAAAAAGTAAAAATATATCAGAAATGTTAGACACATTTTTAGATGATAACTCGGAAAATTTAGAAAAAATAAAGGGTAATTATAATAAATCAAACGATAAAAAATTGTATTTAACAAACATAAAAAATATTACTGGAAATGTTTTAAATGATGATGAATTAATTTCACTAACATCTTTAAATAACAATCAATTTATAGAAAAATTAAAGAAAATATATCAATCTAAAAGAGAAGATAGAATAAATAAAATTGGTATTACTGAAAATAATGATATTGAAAAAAAAATATTCTTACAAATAATTGATTTTTCATGGAGATCACACCTGCAATATCTTGAACAACTTAGACAAGTTATTGGGTTAAGAAGCTATGGACAAAAAGATCCTCTTTCTGAATTTAAAAAAGAGGCCTTTGTTTTATTTGAAATTTTATTAGAAAAAATAAAAACTGATACAATTAAATTTCTATTGAATATAAATATAGTTATTGCAGATAACGAGAATAAACAACAAAGTTCCTCAAATAATCCTTCGACTAAGGAAACAAAAAATAAAAAAATTCAGAGAAACGAAAAATGTCCTTGTGGATCAGGAAAAAAATACAAACATTGTTGTGGAACACTGTAAAATTTTAAGTGTGGTGGCCTTGGTTTGAATCGCACAAACGACACATACCTTTTCAGGGTACTGCTCTACTACTGAGCTACAAGGCCT
>MDSV01202704.1_pt1 | contig 11622 bp, 3 predicted proteins | sample 810851 | NCBI WGS metagenome assembly MDSV01 (sample SAMN05326640, study PRJNA326480) | marine metagenome | isolation source: seawater | place: Atlantic Ocean: North East | collected 2012 | reverse complement strand
TTATTTTGAACCTATTTATATTTATAAAGACATTGAAACGAAAGTTGAAATACAAAAAACTTATAATTTGCAAAATAGAACAATGATGTCAAATGTAAAAATGATGTTATTAAAAATTAAAGAACACATAAATGATCATTGTGGAATAACAGGTGATAAAGTAAAAGTTTACGAATATGAAAAAAATATAACAGTACAGCGTTTAAAAGATATTTTATTAAAAATAAAAGATGTAACTATAGTAAATCAGGTATTAAATTATAACAATAAAATTATTGCACTATCAGTAAATTATGGTGGAATAATAGGATATGTTCCTTGTTATCCAAGTGGTATAATAGATGACATAGATATAATATTTATAGATGAAGTTAACTGGAATAATTATACGAATACGATTGAATTTTTAGAGGAATTAAAAAAACAAAATAAGGATATATTATGCCGTCCTGTAAATAAAATAGAAGAACAAGGATTAATAGTAGGAATATTAACGGAATCAAATCAATTTATTCAAATAAATCCTCCTGAAGAAAATAACACACCTGATCTGCCAATTATAACTCAATCAAATTACATTGTAGCAGATGAAAATATATTAAATAATAAAAAGATAGATACTGAAAGAAATAATTACATAAAAAAATTAAAACTACAAGATAATTATTATAATGCTTTTAGAAATACATTAAGAATATTATTAAATAATCAAGAAAACCGTCCGCTTAAAAATGAAGTGATTAGTATAATAGAATCGAACGATTACCTATATTTTGATAAATTAAAATTAATGAATGAAAAGTTAGAAAAAATATTATCTGATTATATAGAATTTACTAGATATGATGATGAATTATTAGATCAAATTAAAAAAATAACATTATGTAGTATTAACGATGAGTGTGACAAACCATATTGTAGTAGAGAAAGCAATACGTGTAAATTATTAATACCGGATAAAAATTTATTAAATCAAAATATAAATAATAAAGAATTGTATTATGAAAAACTTTCAGATGAGCTAATAAGATTTAATAGAATAAAAAAATACATTTTTGATGAAACGATGTACTTATCACAATATACGGATAATTATAATTTAAATGAAAATGAAATATTATTGTTTCAAAATGAAATAACATTAGATTATTTTGATTTTAATAGAGAAGTAAAATTAAATAAATACGCGGAAAAAAACATATTTGATGTAGCGGATCCTTTTAATAGAACTTTAAATACTAATAACGTAAAAGAACTTTTAAAAATGCAATCAACCGGATTATGTAAAAAAGAACAAAGATTAATACAGAATGCTGGAAAATGGGGATATATGTTTAAAGGATTTTACGAAACAACTTATAAAAATATAGAATGTGGTTTTGAATTATTATTAGATTTAATGAATAATATGGAGATTACAGGTTTTAATGTAATTAAGTTAAAAAATTTGCTATATCAAGAATATACAACAACTTATAAATCAAAATTAAATAAAATAAAAGATATATTGCAAAATGAAGGAAAAAAACTATATATCAAAATGATATATTTAAAACAATTAACATTACAAGATTACATAATGTCAGATGATTATTTTATAACATTATTAGATATATGGGTTATATCACAAAAATTAAATATTCCAATAATAGTTATATCATCAACAAAATTAAAAGAAAATAATAAAATGTCTTTAATATTAAATGGTAGTTTAGATGATGATTATTATATAATCAAAATAGGTTCTACAAATCAATTAAGTACCACAAAAAAATACCCAGAATATAAATTAATAAATTATTCAGATAAAATTAATAAAATAGATATATCAAAATTATTTTATGAACAAGATAAATCATATAAAAGTATTTTAGACGGTTCAATGAATTTACTTTCATACTTAGATAAATATGTAATGAAAAAAAAATTAGTATTAAAAATTACAAATTAATAGTTAATTAAAAAATAATATTTAATTAACTATTGTATAAGTATTGTATAAGTATTGTATAAGTATTGTATAAGTATTGTATAAGTATTATATAATTTTTATAGTTCCTGATTATTGTCTTCATCACCGCTGTCGCTATCAGGTTCATTTATAATGGGTTCTGGTTCTTCTGAACTGTTTGGAGTGGTAATAGTCTCTGTATCTATAGGGGATAATTCGTTACTATCAGCTATTGAATCAATACTATTAATAGTTATATTAGAGGTAGAAATTACTCTATTTTCAAGTGTATTCTGAATTATGTTATCAACAATAGAATTAGTGTTAATAGCAGTATTATAGTTAAATCTACTATTTCTATATCTATTGAATCTATTATAATTATTTGGAGTAGGAGAGTTTAAATTAGGTACAGATTCAAAATAATCATATGGATAATTTCTAATAATGTTGCTATTGAACATACTTGGAGGGCGATTTCTAAAAGAATTAGTTGTTAATTGTATTCTACCAAACAAAGGATTTTCCTTAACAAATAGTTTTAATTTTTTTTTTAACATAATTTTATAATAGGTTCTTTTCGAAGGATTATATGAATAATTACAATATAAATTCATTTTCAACAAAAAACCGAGTTTTTCAACTACATTTTTTTTAGAATATCTTCTATGTATTACTATTGGTGATGTTATATTTTTGTATTTTTTTATAATATCAAGAATGTCATTATATTTTTTTTCTTCTGTAGTATCATGATAATAAAATTTTATAATTTCATCTCTTATAACACATTCATAATTCAATAGTATAATATCTGTATCAAAATTACATTGGAAATATAGATGCACTAATGTAGGCATTTTAATTTGTAATTTTTTTATAAAAAAATAAATATTATACAAATTATGAAGTGAAAAAGGTACATTAGTATAAGGGTTTCTTGAACATTTTGGTTCAACAAACATAGCATAAGAATAACATAAATTAGTATTAATAATTTTTATTAAATCAAATATAAAGAATTTATATATAACATCATTTTCAACAATATTAATAATGTTTTCTTTTCTATGTTTAGAAAATGGCGTTAGATTTAAATCCTCGTCGTTATCATGTCGTTTTAACTTTTCATATGTTTTTTTAAAATAAAATTTTCTGAAAAAATTACATAAAAATTGAGCCTTAGTAAAATAAGAAAATAATTTTTCTTTGTTTTCACTGCTAGTAAATGAATTTTCAAACATATCACTTAAGCATTCAAATTTAGGTTTATAATAAAAAGAAGAAAAGAAAAATTGTTCTAGATAAGAATATTGTATTCCACTTTTTGATAAAATAAAAAAATCTTTTGCAAAAGGATTTTTTATTTGTATATATGGAGCAATTAATTTAAAGCATAATATTATTAACGGTTCACGTTCATTCATTATAAGTATGTATATTATATATACTTATATTTATGTAGTTTACATATTAATGCTATAATCATCATCATCATCACCTATGTTTATAGAAGATATATTTGAAATATTATTGTTCATTATCATATTTGTTTTAGAACAAGGGTCTTTTGGATCATCTAAATTATTAAATAATGAATTTATTTCTTGATTCTTGGTAGTATTTTTTTCGGTTTCAGCGGTTAATACTTTAAATTCTTTGATATCTAAATATAAATCACATGCATTTGTACCATAATATCCTTTTTGTCCACACATTATATTACCTGATACACCTCTCATAATATCTAATTCAGCATGTTTAGCAGCTTTAATAAACATCTCAGGTGTTTCTTCAAAAGAAGCCTTAGCTAAAGGACCGATATTATCGTTATTGATACCGTGACGAAATATAGAAACCATTTTATAATTATAGGTCATTCTATCACACAGTATGGATAAATGATGTTCATTAATATAGGTACCACTGTCTTCCAATACTTCAATGAATTCTTTATATATAGATTGTCTAGCAGCTTCGATGCCCAAAACTTGATAAATTTCTGGAATACTATTAGAATATGTTTTTGTATTGTCAATGTAATTAAGTCCTAAAATATCAGTTAGATTAGTACCTACAGTATCTAGAACCCATGTATCAATAGCTTCATATTTTCCATCTTTAAAGGATAAAACACCAGGATTTTTTCTAATAAGTACCTTTTTAATTTTTTTAATGCCTCGAAGCATAATATTATCCATGAGTTGTTCTTGAAAGTTTTGTAAATAATAAATTTCATCTGACTGATCTAGTGGATTAGCACTAGTAGTTTTTTTCTTTTGAGATAATTTATTTGTTCTAATACGAATAACAAGATTATCTGAGTTGAAATCACTGTATATGCATGAAATATCGTCTTTATAACTATTTTTAATAGCAAAATTAATATCATCCATGGTTATATTTTTTTCTAACATGGCTTCTTTATCAATAACAATTCTAAGTATCCATTTAGATTTTTCCTTTTCTTGTTTTGCAAGACCTTTAGCTTTATATATTATATCTTCAAATTCATTAAACATTTTCAATAGTGTATCATCGGTTGTAATAGTAGTTGAAGTATCTTTTGGATCAAAACATATTTCAATTCTATTTACAACATCTCTTAATTTTGTATCTTCTATAGTGTTTCCTATAGCCATAGCTCGTTCCCTATCTTGTCTATCTTGATCTTTTAAATAAATAGTTACTGAAGGTTTTTTAATATTATCAGAAAGCGATAATATTTCTTCAACTCTTGGAACTCCCCTTGTCGCAGTAGATTTACTGGCAACACCCGCAAAATGAAATGTATTGAGGGTCATCTGTGTTGTAGGTTCACCAATTGACTGGGCTGCTATCATGCCTACCATTTCACCAGGAGAAACAATTGCTTTTTTATAGTAATATTCTATTTTAGCTAGTAATTGTATAAGTGATTTTCTGTTAAAGCGTTTAATCATAAGTAGTTCTGTAGGACTTAGATAATAATAATATAGATATTTAAACAAATAGTTAGGTTTAAGATAATAATTGTTATTTAATGAAGCCATTGTGTTATCAAGTAGTTCGAATGCTTCTAGTGGTGTAATATCAACCATGGAGTTACTTTGAATATGACATTGATTTTTAGTATTATTAATAATGTGTGAAAATGCGACAGGGGATTGTACGTCATCATTTTCTTTATTTTTAAAGACATTTTTAATAATATTCGATTGTATATATACAAATTCGTCAATAATTTTTTTACATGTGGTATTAAGTGCTTCTTCTTGTTTTTTAATTCGTTTAAGAGTAGGTTTTGTGTATGATGTAGTAAATATTTTATCTTTTAAATTATCACTAGGCATTTGAAAATGAGCGTAAATTTCTTCGACAGACATACTAGCAATTCGAAACTTTTGATTTTCAACTTTAATCGTATCAAAACCATTATCACCGTAAAGAAACTGAACGATCTTATTTTTATTATTTCTCACTGTCATATCATATGACACCATTAAATCTTCTAGTCCTTTAATTAATCTTCGTTGTACGTATCCAGTTGTGGACGTTTTAACAGCAGTGTCAATCAAACCTGTCCTACCACCCATCGCATGAAAGAATAATTCTTGAGGAGTTAATCCACTAATAAAACTGTTTTCTACAAACCCACGAGCTCCAGGTGAATCATCGTATTTTGAATAATGAGGTAACGTCCTACTATCAAATCCATATGGAATTCTTTTTCCATCTACATTTTGTTGTCCTAAGCAAGAAATCATTTGAGATATATTTAGATCAGAACCTTTTGAACCACAAACTGCCATAGCCACAAATCTATTATCTTTCGACAAACTTTTTCTTCCTATTTTTCCAGTAATATTCGCGGCCTCATTAAGTATATCATTTACTTGAGTTTCAAATTCATCAACATTTGTTTTACCGGTTTTATTATCAAATATACCCATTCTTGTCTCATCGATTAATTGTTGTACTTCTTGTTTTTTCTTAGTAATAGTATCATTAATGGCTTCATTGGTAACATCATTGGCGATCAAATCACTGATACCAACACTGTATCCACTAACTTTCATGTATTCATTAACAATATTTTGTAAATTATCAATAAATTCTTGCGCGGATTGACTACCAAAATCATTAAATATTCTTTGAATAAGTCCTTTTCCACCACCACCTAATATAGCTTTTTCAATTTGTCCTCTTTTAATTTTACCATTAATGATTTCTAATACATTATTAGAGGTTTCATAATCTTCAGAATCATCAAACCCTTTTGTTTTATATTTTAATGATAAAGGAGGAAATATTTGTGAAAGAATATCAAATGTACTTTTTGAAGATTTAATTAAAGAAACATCTACATTTTTCAGAGGCATAAGTAAATTCATAATATCTCTTTGTGTCAAGGATATTTCTGTATTTTTTCTAGTAAATCTATATATACCTAGCAATGAATCTTGAAAAACTCCTATAATAGGTTTATTATTTGCGGGACTAATGAACTGATAAGGTACAGCAGCTAATGTTTTTAGTTCAATTTCTGCTTCGATAGATTGAGGAGCATGTAAATTCATTTCATCACCATCAAAATCTGCATTATATGGTTTTGTTACGGCAACATTTAATCTAAAAGTATCAGCTTGTGGCATAATTCTAGCGATATGGCACATCATACTCATTCTATGTAAAGTAGGTTGCCTATTGAAAAGAACACCATCTCCATTCATAATGTGACGATGTAAAATATCTCCTTCTTCTAGTCTAATGGAATTACGATCAACGTATCTTAATGATATATTTTCACCATTTTTTTTCTCAAGTATCTTTGCTCCGGGATATTCATCTGGTCCATTTTGCATTAGTTTTAAAAGGAATTGTTTATTTCTACTATTTACAGGTTCTGGTTTTGTCAAATTTTTAGCTATTTTCATAGGAATACCAAGTTCTTGTATAGATAAATTAGGATCTGGAGTAATTACAGATCTCGCAGAATAGTCAACTCTTTTTCCCATTAAGTTGCCTCTTACACGACCTGTTTTTCCATTCAACCGTTCTTTTATGGACTTTAATGGTCTGCCTGAGCGTTGAGCCACAGATGCCACACCTGGTATTTTATTGTCAACCATTGTAGCGACATAATACTGCAATAATGTAGTCCAATCATCTATTATATTTGAAGCAGCATTTGCTTGTATTTTTTCTTGCAATGTTTTATTTGCTTTAATAATATTTACTAAAATATGTGATATATCATCTTCACTTCTTTGTTGTGAGTCATGTTTTACAGAGGGTCTAACAGATGGAGGAGGTACAGCTAAAACCTGACAAATCATCCAATCTGGTCGCGAAAATATTGGACTAAATCCCATAAAATTAACGTCTTCGTCGCTTATTCGCCGAAACATTTTAATTACCATTTCAGGATGTAATTTAATATTTAGTTTTTCATCTTTTGTTTCTTGTTGATCTGCACCAGGTAAACTATCCCACTCAGCAAACAAACTTGCTAGTCCTTCTTTTTTAATTTTTGATGGTTGTTTACAGCCACAACCATCTTCAGATTCATCTCCACATCTTTTAACTTTACTAGATAACTGAAATATCGTATTCCATCTAGCCTCATGAGAATATGCATTGACAATGTATTCGTATTTTTCTTTTGATATCAATAACTTACTACATTTAAAGCATACACATCTTAAAATCTTAATAACTGTACTAAGATATTGAATATAGAAAACCGGCCTTGCTAATTCAATATGGCCGAAATAACCAGGTGTTTTCATATAATCATATCCATCAGTAGGGCATATTAGTCCTGGCTCTAATACACCCATTCTAGGATCAAATAGACCACCAATAACAGGTTTATTATTTATATAAGTATCTCTTGATGCAATTTCAGCAACAGATCCTTTTCTAATTTCATCTGGTGATAATATGCTAAACTGTATTCCTACTATATTTGATGTCCTTGTATCGTATTTATTTATTTTATCCATCTTATTATAATAATAGAATTAATTTTAGATTGTTTTTCAATTTTTTTAAGAAAATTTTATAAAAATTGATTTATAAAATGAAATAAATAATATATTATAAGATATTACAATGCCATCAGATTCGAAAAAGAAACGATACAACCTAAGGAATAAAAAAACTCAAGAAAAAGAAAAAGAACGTAAAAAACATTCAGATGACGACGGTGATGGAAATGATGATGAAGTAGATGAAGAAGAAGAATTCGACAGTGTAACATATAAAAAGTTTTTGCAGAAAATATTTCCTTCCAAAGATCTAAATGAAAAAATAACTCAAGAGCAAAAACAAAAAGTTTTTGAAAAAATGAAAAAATCTTCTAAAAGCGATAAAAAAGATATCGTTTATTTAGAAGAATCATTTGTTCCTTATAAAAAATGTAGTGTAACAGAGTTAAAGGGTGAGATAAAAAATAGAGGAATTAAAGGTGTTACAAGTAAAGATAAAAAGGAATTAATTAAAATTTTAGAAGATTTTGATGAAAGAATGGAAGAAGAAGAGGAAGATAGTGATTATGAAACTACAGATGAAGATGAGGATTATGAGGAAGATGAGGAAGATGAGGAAGATGAGGAAGATGAGGAAGAGCAAATAGAGGGACAGAAATTTAATATTGTATTTACTATTGGAAATCCTGCTGAGGAAGAAGATAGTGAAAGTGAAACAGAAGACGAGGAAGAAGATCAGGAGGAAGAAGATCAGGATCAGGAGGAGGAGGAGGAAGAAGAGGAGGATAACAATGATGGTAAGGATAAGTCATCAAAGAAAAAAAAGTCACCTAAAAAAGATGAAGCGTATTATAAATCAGAAATGGAATTGATTGATAAATTTTCAGAAATGGCTAAAGAGTTAATGAAAGAACATAAAAGTTCAGATACAATAAAGGAAATTTTAGATATGAATAAAGATCAAAAGGAGTATCTAAAACAATCACAAAAAAAATCGGAAAAAAAGAAACGAACAAAAAATACAAATAAGTTTAAAAAGATTGTAAAAGAAAAAGGAGATATGAATGATTATACATTTTTCAAAAAACTGTCTGTAACAGAGCAAGAAAAGGTACTGGTTCAAATGGAATGCTTAAATAAATTAATTAAAACGGATAAGCCTTATCGAATGCAGCTATTAGATGCAGATATTCCAGATCATTTCAAGGCTTGTGCTCTAAAAAAAATTACAGCATTGAGGTATATAGAACCTGGTGGAGGTGAATATTACAAGATGAAAAACTGGGTTGATACTTTTATGAGAATACCATTCAATAGTTATGAAAATATTCCCATGACAATATCTGAAGGTCAAGAAAAATGTGGTGAATTTATGGAAACATCTATGAAAATTCTAAATGATTCTGTATACGGCATGGATGATGCTAAATTACAGATAATGCAAATGATAGGTACTTGGATTTCTAATCCTAGTGCAACTGGTACAGCGATAGCTATTAAAGGTCCACCTGGTACCGGAAAGACTACTTTAGTAAAGGAAGGTATTAGTAAAATCCTTAATAGACCATTTGCGTTTATTGCTTTGGGTGGTGCAACGGATAGTAGTTATTTAGAAGGACATGGATATACATACGAAGGTAGTATGCCAGGTAAAATAGTGGATATTTTGATACAAAGTAAATGCATGAATCCGGTGATATACTTTGACGAAGTAGATAAAATAAGTGATACTCCAAAAGGAGAAGAAATTGTAGGAGTGCTAACACATCTTACGGATACCACACAAAATGATAAATTTCACGATAAGTATTTTGCAGAATTAGAATTTGATTTAAATAAATGTTTGTTTATATTTAGTTATAATGACGACGACAAAGTTAATCCAATTCTAAAGGATAGGATGTATAAAATAAATACAAAAGGTTATGAGAAGAAGGAAAAAGTAGTGATTGCAGAGAAACATCTACTTCCAAAAATCAAAGAGCAAGTGAAATTTACAGAAGAAGATCTAACTATTCCTAGAGCATCTATGGAATACATTATTGAAAAATTCAGTGGAACAGAAAGTGGTGTTCGCAATCTAAAGCGATGCCTTGAAATAGTGTGTACGAAACTAAATCTTTATCGTTTAATGAAACCAGGAGCAAAAATGTTTAATGAAAAAGAAACACTTAATATTAAGTTTCCACTTATAGTGACAAATGAAATAATAGATAAACTATTGAAAGCGCCTGAAAAGAATAATGACTTTCAAAGTAGAATGTACCTATAGTTATAAAATTATAAATTAAAAAATATAATTTATAATTTATTTATAATTTATTATTTTTTTTACTTATTGTTGTTATATAGATTTAAGTAATTGTAAACGATCTTCAAATAATAGCGTTTCAATTGCTCCATTATAATCTAAGAATTTGATATCATTTATTTTAATCATTAAAGAATCTGTTATAACATGATATAATTTATCTTCTTTATTTAAGGTTTTCATTTTACATAATTCAAAACTATCAAGAATACTTGTAGAAACATTATAAATTTGCAGATTAGGTCCTCCAAATACTTTATTTGTTTCGATAAAATATTCATATATATCAACATTAGTAGCATCTATTTCAACTAATCCTTTAACAATATCTCCATTAATAAGGACATCATTAATTTCTAAATCTTGTATATTTATACTTCTACCATCTTCTATTTCAACCTGGGTATTTTTAACAAATCCACTTTCAAAATATTTTTGAATATTGGATTCTGTGATAACATTATTGACAATATCAGAATATTTTTCATTTAATTCTTTTATATCTTTGCTATCTATATCATCCCAATCCGAGAATACCATTTTATTAATAACTATTCGTTTTGTATCAGTGTTTAAACAATATATTTTAGATTTATTGTATTTTTTAATTTTTAAAGCGTTTGGATGTTTAGATACTTCAATCCATTTTTTTCTAAAAAATATTTTATGAGAGCCGCTAACAATAACATTATTTAACTTATACATGGTTTGATTTATAGAATTTAAAATAAATTTACCTGTTACTTTGGAACCATCATGTAATATAGTTCCAACCGATATATTTTTTATTTTAATAGGTTCATCTTTTGTTTGAATAATTGTATTTTCATCAAAACAAAACTTAACTTTGGGTAAGGGAGCTAGATATTTTAGATCAAATATTCTTTTTATACCTTCAAGAACTATTCCTAATATTGTATATAATGGTATTGTAACCGGAAATAAAAGAACCCCTATTCCAGTATTTGCTAAAATAATCATTAAATCTACTGTTCCTATATATAACGTAGCTAATGCGGATTCTGCTGTCATAAGTATACCTCTGATAGAATTAACAGCAATAGTTAAAAAGGCAGTACCTTTATTCATAGTATCTTCTAAAATAGGAAAAATTTTTAAAAATGGCACTATTATGGCCTTAGCTTTTCCAGATATATCTTCTAAAATTTTTTTAATAGTATTGGTTACTTTTATAGCATTATTACGTACTGTTAGTCCCAGTTCTAATATTATTCCATACAGTTTATTTAAAATATCAAATACCTTGTAAAATGGTTTCACAAAAAACATGACAACAGAAAATAAAATGTTTTTGTTACATTCTGAAAAAATATCAAATGTATATTGAAAAATGCCTCTAGGATCATTTTTAGGTTTAAACAATCCGG
>MDSV01121974.1_pt1 | contig 11622 bp, 9 predicted proteins | sample 810851 | NCBI WGS metagenome assembly MDSV01 (sample SAMN05326640, study PRJNA326480) | marine metagenome | isolation source: seawater | place: Atlantic Ocean: North East | collected 2012 | reverse complement strand
TGCTTCCGTGGAAACCAAACTAGAGCAGGCAAGTAAAGCACTTCATGAAGCAGAAAGCACCCGAACAAAAGCGCTTGAGAAGCCTCTAAATAAGTTATTGGACTATGAGCTAGATTCCCAAGATTAGTAGCTTACTCCTCTATTTCTAATCCTATAGCGTCTGCAGCTGCCCGAGCGATATCTATATTTTGATCATTCGTAGCTAACTCCAAAAATATTTCACGGACTTCAGGGTCTTCTGCGTATCGGGTCAAAGATGAAACACTTTGGCTTCTTAACCAATCATTATTATATTTACCTGGCTCTTTCATTAAGCGTTTTAAGTTTTCTACTACAGGCTCCTTAAGCTCCGCAGGCATATTATCGCCCATTGTAGATAATGATCTAGCACGAAGGTGCCCTCTTTCTGCTTCAATATAAATATCAGCCAATGCTTTTATAGATTCATCGTCTAAGCGATTAAGGTTTTTTAAGACTTGTGCACTGCTTACTCGAGTCCAACCATTTTCACTTGAATCAAGTAAAGTATTATACGAATTAGAAATCCAATTTTCTGTATCTACTATAATTCCATTTGGGTCAATTTTAGCAAGCAAGTCAGACTGGTCTGTAACCGCATCATCAAGCTGAGTTAGCTTAACCCCAAACTTTTCAAGCTGGTCTTCGATGGGAACCGGGACACTCGATTGCAAAGCCTTGTATTTGTCCGTTAAATGACTTAAGTCCTGATTAAGCTGTTTAATTTTATTTTCTAGCTGTGCTGTCTCTTTACCAAGATCACGACTTTCTTGATCGTAAATAACAAACGCAAGGCTCGAGAGAGAGAAAATGAGTGAGGCTAAAAGTATCTTATTCATGGGCACTAAATGGCTAAATTAAATTGGCAGGAGAGGAGGGACTCGAACCCACAACTTACGGTTTTGGAGACCGTTGCTCTACCAATTGAACTACTCTCCTTTAGTTCGAAATAAACTAAATTTACGAAAAAGTACGAGTAAAAAAATCAGGCTACCGGCTTGAGTAAAAAGCATCGTATTTGGCTCGGGAATTGCGATCGCCATTAACTGGATATCATCTATTCCGACAGTACCATATAATTGGTCCCCAACCCCACTCCCGCCTAAAACTGAGGATAGAATCCGGACTGTTTGTATGTTCGCAAGCGTATCCGTGAAGGACAAGAATCCTGGCTGGCCATTAATAACCCCACCCCGTTTCATTGAGGCTTCATTGATATCAAAACTCGCCATACTCCAACCGCTTCCTGGAGCGTACTCAACTGGAGTCTTACTGATCCACCAATTGCTCCCTTCAATTTGAGGACTAGCTCCATCCGAAATAGCCACCCGAAGAAAAACGGTATCAAAAGGGCTATCATTGAAAAAATTCATCTGCATACGCGTCACCGCCTTATCAATGTAATTACCCGTCCAAGCCGAAGAACGGTTATAAGTAACCAATCGGCTGCCTTGATTTCCAGGACCATATCCCACCTGCATTTGCCCGTAATAATTGCTACTTGAGGGGAGATTTGGGTCAATATCTGTACGCGAAACCCAGGGTGTCCAGCCATCAAGATCATTCGAAAAATTACTCGTATTGAGGACAACCTCTGCGGTTAAATTACTTAATAACAGGAAGAAAATCCCGAAGGTTTTAAGAAAATATAACATGATTACTAGGCGTTTAAAAGACCCAGAGGTGTGGATAAATTCGCGAAATTGAAATTATTAATATTCGGGATCACGGTCGACATCTCGGATTGTGGCACCCCGAACCAAGTTGCTAATTCTGCCATATAAGCATCCACTGATGTCGTGGGTAAAATTCGCCCACGGCCGATATCATAAGCGCTACCAGTTGCTAGAACCGGAAATTCCCCAAATATCTGACCGCCATTTGCCTTACCGCTTATAACAAAGTGGTTTCCGCCCCAGGCATGATCCGTTCCATTGCCATTGGAGGTTAACGTACGACCAAAATCAGAGGCCGTATAGAGCACCACATTATCTTCCAATTGCAGCGCCTTGATCTCCTCCCAAAAGATTTCAATTGCTTTATTAATTTCAATAAAGAGTGCGGCTTGGGCATTCATAACTTCTTGGTGATGGTCCCATCCCCCTCGCTCCACAAAAAAGATTTGGCGATCCATATTTAATGCGGTGCGGGCCTGCATTATCTTAGGAATCATTCCGAGCCTTGAGCTAGTTGGACTATAGTCGTCTCCTAAAGTATTCTCCAATACTGCAGGGTCAAAGGGGCTGGTAAGGCTATCCAGCGCATCTTTAAAGGCCACTGCTGCATCAATCGAATTACGGTTAGCCTTAGCTAAAGTCCTTGAATACACATTATTGTAGTGATTGCTCAGCAAATCGTTGACCGCCATATTTAACGTAGGATCTTGGCTGTAATTCTTAAGCTCAACAATGCCTTTTGGATCTGTAATATAAGGAACTGTTGAGAGCCCTGTTTGTAAAACATTTGTGCCCGATAGGGAGATGTTCATCCCTATATTACTCACCGTATTAGCGCCTAGATTAGCCATAACTTCGGCCATTCTACCCCCCCAACCTTTCGGCGAAGAACCTCGGACTTCGGGGACTAAAGTCTGCCAATGGACTTGGTGATCCGGATGCGAAAAGAGCCCTTGGGGAATCTGCTTCGCGCCACTGTTATACTCGGATAAATTCATGGGCTCTATTAATGAACCTACATTACTGACAAATGCTAGGTCGCCTGTATCATACAATTGCTTTAAGTATGGAAGCTCTGGATGAAGCCCAAATTCTGTAATAGACTGCCCGCTTGAGGTGATCGGAAGCAGGGTATTTTGGGCATGTGCTAACCCCGAAGCATTGGTTTGAGCATTGTAAATCCCGCCTCGAACATTCTTATATTCATTATAGGCGGATGTTTCTCTCGGTATCAACATATTGAAAGAGTCATTGCCGCCATTTAAGAATAAACAAATTAGAACTTTATAGTCTGAAAAGTTAGAGGCAGAGACTGCACCTGCGGTTAACCTTAATGAGAGTAAGGAGGACAACAAAGAAGCCGTACCTACAGCCGCACAATTAGCCTGCACAAGAAAGTCTCTTCGGGAAATATTTGATTTAAAATCCATGTTAATAAAGGGTGTTGTATTCCTGAGTTAAAGAAATCAAGTAGGCTATGTACTTGACGAGCGCTTCCCCGGAACCCATGGAATTGGTTGCACTCAAGATCACGGATTTACTAGCGACGCTTAGCTTACCTCCGGTCATTAATATATCAAGGTGTTCTAAGAGATTTTGGGTATTCCCCGAAATAATTATTTGATCTGAAAGATCTGAGGGCGCTTCAATATAATTCTTCTCACCCACATTTCCGTAGTTGCCACCGGCAATTCCATGATGAATCAAAGTATAATAAGCATTGAATAATTGAAGCGCGCTGACGTCATTATTAATCTGAAATTCAGGGGCGCTCAAAGACTGATCGGCGATAGCTCCATTTGGGCTAAAATCTGAGCGATAAAAATTAAAGACTGAAGGACTGCTGTAAGGGCTCTGCAAAATGATATCTTCTAGCTTATTAAAAGAATGCCAACCGTAAGTTCTTATCGATTGAACTTTGAATGCCCGAGCAAGATGCATTAAACGAATTAAAGGCTCTCTTAATTTGCCATGATTTGAGTCAAAAGATAAGGCAGCTTCTCTCGCTTCCGGATGCAATAAGACGGCTTTAATTGTTGCCAACATATCACCCCGATTCCCAGTGCCTTGGCTATTGAATAGCCCTGTCTTGAAAGCTTCTGATACCGACTGGATATAGGCTGGTGATGGATTAGAAATGGTGAATCTTTGAATTAAAAATTTCGCAAAGAAAGGCGGCATATTAGAATGATTGAAGAGATGCGTCAATAAACCTTCAACGTCATTGCGAACGCCGTTTTGATTTGAATAAAAAGGCCCAAGGGTTGAACCATCCAATAAAGTCTTAGGCGAAAAGTCATGCTTCCAGGACTGTATCTTCATTGGGTCTATATAATTGCCGAAGAAATACTCCAGATTGGAACGGTCCGTGGGTCTGTTTAAGCCCGTAAAAACTTTTGCGAATTCTGTGATATCATCATTGTCATACGTTGGGATGGCCTCGCCGTTACTATCTAAGACAAGCGTCCCATCCTCATTTAATTCCCATAAGCCTATGGTAAATAATTGCATGACTTCACGGGCAAAATTCTCATCAGGGAAAGTCCCGGCAATCGGGTCAGCTTGTTTATTGCCCATGTAAGACAGGTAATAGCCCATATGTGGACTCCAGGTTACCTCGCTCAAGATATCATAGAAATTACCAAAGGCATTGCGCACAAATATATCGTAGTAATTAGTCCAACGCTCAGTTGTTCCTGGGTTATTGCTCCCCACTTCCCCGACAACAAAATATTGGCTAAGGGCCCAGGCAATTCGCTGCCTAAGCTGATCCTCTGCATTCAATGCCGCTTCATACCAAATAACTTTTTTAGTTTTATTTTGCCCGAGAGTGACGTCCCATTTACCAAACCCTGCCGCATATGCATTATCGACATGTCCACCTATTCTAGGGATGTAAGGTTTTCCGGCAGTACCCAAACCCGAAAGATTATGATCAATTTGGCCATTTCCAACTGCACTTTGCCCTGAACCCGTATAGCCGATATCCTCCCCGGGATCTAAGATTCCATTATTGTTAACATCTTCGGTATAGAGCGTATAATCTATCAGCTGCCCATTAGTGTCATATATCCCGCCCAGTCCAGGCAAACGGCATTCCCAATTTGTTTTGTATGCAATATTATCTCTGAAAAAAGTTAATTTATGCCCTAAGCTTGGGTCATGACCTACTTCATTCGAAAAAGTATCAATTCCGCCAATTGTCATATTACTTGTGTCTAAATAATCAGGGTCTGAGCGCTGCCTAAAATATGCTCGGTGGTAAAACGGGGCTATTTGGCTTTGCTGATCAATCCATTGCTCAAAATTAGAATAACTAGCGTCAAGAAAGTTAGCTGCGTTGATGTTGGGGAATGAATCAATTGCGCTCTGAGTAGTCCCAAACGTACTCTGCATCAAAAAGCGCGCGGCTAAAGCCTCATTGCTCAAGGTAGGAAGCGTAGCTTCTGAGCGCTTACGAAAAAACCCTCTACTTGACAAGGGTACGTCCATATTTTCATTACTCCCAGCTACCGCATAAATCGGAAAAGCGTGCGGATAGGCATTCTCCCAGCCTTGACCGTAATTCCTCGCAATAGGAGCCCAATTAGCAAGCTCTTGCGAATATTCAATAATCTCCAACGGATCTGTTGGCGTTTTTAAGAGCACCTGAGCGTAAGGATCATTAAGCGTAATCTCATAAGAATCCTCCCCATAAACCCAACATCCATTGAGCCCCATCATGTACAGCATACTTAAAAGTAGGAACGGCATAGGACCTCGACGATGGGGTAAATTCATTCTTTTAAAATGAACCCTAACTAGGATGATTGCAAATTAATTGTAATAATTACAAATTGAGCAACTAAGCGCTGAATTCAATCACAGGCGCAACTGTCATCGTCACAAATTTTATGCTGGCAGGCATGCTTACGACAAAGATAAAAATTCCTAGAATGCGCTATAATCAAAAAGACCCCACCCAGCGTATTGACCCACCCTATTATGTTAGTGGGATCATCAATAATTGAATGGTCGCAAAATTCACAAACCTCGCAGCTTTGATCTCCCGCCCCTGCCTCAGGAATCGCAGCGTGCTCATTTTGCTCTATAATAAAAGCCGTAACCAATAATGATAGGCCAATGCCACAAGCGATCGCTACGAAACGATCTTTATGCTTTCGACACCCCAAAAAAATAGACGCTAAGGTCGTGGGAAAAACAGCCAAGAGCATCCATAAATGGAAATCTTCGCTAACGAAAAAAGTCGTTTTAATTAAAGGAACAGAAACTACAGCGATAGGAACAATTAGGCAGTGGATTGCGCATAAAACTGCCATCCCAATCGCCATGTTATCTAGCCACCCATGTTTGTGCTTCTTACTCTCTTCAGACATAATTTATGAATAATTAAAATAAATTCAATAAGTCAAACTTCTTATCCCACTTGACCATTGGCTAGAATTAATAAGTCTTAAGGGATGAAAAATACAATTGAAGGTCCTAGAGGGACTATATGTTTCGACTTGCCCTCACCCTACGAAGCACACCCCTGTGGTCTTTTGTACCTTCCCCGATTTATCGCTAAAATAAGAAAATATATAAAGGAAGGATTGCCGGATGTTTATAAGAAGAATTTCTGCCGCGGCTTTGACCAATTCCTATGTATGCATTTAGGCGTTGAGCCCAAACAAGTTCTTGAAGCCGTGACCGAGGCAGGTGAGGATGATATAGCTCTAGATGGATTACTTGGGGAGATTTTCCCTGAAGATCTACAGGTGCGAAAATGGAATCATGAAATAACTCACAAAGGACAGACCGAAGCTGGCCGAACTTTCATGAAGGAATCACTTGAGCAAATGGGGGTTCCTCATCTTGAACAAAAAATTCTCTGCGTAATGGATATGATTGATTTAGACGAAGGCCGCCTACCTGGCTTCTGTGATGATAAGAGGAAAGAATGGGAAGCAAGGTCTGAGGCTGATTAATCTTTCTTGATATAAATAAAAGTATCTGTAAAGCACCCGAAAATGCCCGTCATAAATAGCCGTTAAGTCAAAGCATTAAGCTCTAATTTGACTTAAAATTTGCGAACTGCTCGCCTACAAATTCTAAAAGTTTTATAAAAACATCTTTTGTCTTACGGCTATCCTCATCTAACTCTGTGAGTGTCTGCTTAGCCTTTAAAATTGACTCATTAAATGAGCCTTCCACTTTTTCTAAAATTGGATACTTGTCCAGCTGTGACTCTAAAACCCCAATGGCTACTTTCGCGCCTGATTGATAGGAATCGATCCACTGGAGCCTCTCTTTAATAGGCATAGATTCAAGCAATACAAGTAAGGGCAAAGTAAATTTACCTTTAGCTAAATCCGTACCCAAGGTTTTACCGGCTTTAGATTCTTTCGCGAATAAATCAACGACATCATCAAATATCTGGTAGGCGCAGCCCAAGTGCATCCCGAAATCATTCAAAGCGTTTGCCGTCGCTTCAGGTTTCCCCGCTACCTTCGCCCCAAGTCGGCAAGCTAAGGCAAAAAGCTCCCCAGTTTTTAGCTCAATGACTCTGTAATAATGCTTGCGGTCGAAATTCAACTCTTCTCGGGCGTAGGTCTGACTGATTTCACCCGTACAGACTAAGCTCGTTGATTTAGCCACTGCTCGACAAATTTCGGTAGTATCAAATTCAGATGCCAAGCAAAGCGCATGCGCAAATAGAATATCCCCAATCAAGACAGCCGCATCTTTCCCGTACTTAACTGCCGCGGTTTCATGACCGTGGCGCATAGAAGCATCATCTAAAATATCATCGTGCACTAACGTTGCTAAATGTACCAACTCTAAAATAGCTCCTAGCCGAATTAACGCCTCTTTATGCTCGGGCGCTTCACTCCATCCACTGTAAGCCACTAAAATTGGGCGCAACCGCTTGCCACTATGGCTTAAGACATACCGTACTTGTGCTTGCACCTCCGGCTCTAACAAAACCACCTGTGCGTTTAAAAAATCATCCAAGTCCGTAAGGTAATCGCCAAGGGGTGCTACTATGGCTTCAAAATCCGGTGCTTGATTCAAGGAGAGGCTATTCGTGTTCGTATTCATTAAGTTATGCTTCTATAGAGAAATATCGGTCCGCAGCTGAAAAAACTACAAAAAATCTAAAGCCACGCCAACAAAAGGTCAACTAGGGTCTCCCGATCTTCCGTATGGGGGTTGTGCCCAACTGCTTCCATCGTGATTAACTCTACTTTAGGGATTAATGCACGAATTGAAGGCAAATCACCCTCTACAATGAAATCAGACGCTCCGCCTTTAATTAAAAGTGTAGCACCGTCAATACGCGCTCCATCTACGAGAGGATTTGTGCGGATAATCTCTTGGTTATTGTACAGGGCTAAAAGATTTGGCAACCACGTGTATCCAGCTCCATCACGCCTCAAATTTGCCAACAAAGATTCACGGAATTGCAGATCAGGGATTTCGCTGAGCAAGAAATCTGAAGCCTCCTGCCGTGTCTTAATCGTCTCTATCGGCATACTCAGTAGCGCCTCGAATGCTTTCTTGAAATGGGGCTTATAGCGCTTGGGTGCGATATCAACGACCACCAACTTTCTAATAAGTTCCGGATGATGGGCCGTGAAATGCAAGGCAATCTTGCCGCCTAAGCTATGTCCAAGTAAATCAATCGATTCATTGCAGGCATGCGCCTCTAAATAATCTAAAATATCCGAGCTGAGTTCCGCCCAAGCCATAGAGTCCGCCCAAGGAGAATATCCATGATTTCTGAGGTCTAATAAATGAACTTCGAATCGCCCTGAAAGTTCCTTACCTACTTGTGCCCAATTCCTAGAGTTCCCCATAAGGCCATGAAGGATCACTAATTTGGGTGCCCCAGGATTCTCAATTTGTATACTTGTTAGCTTTAGCCCCATAATTTTATCTACTTTTTAAAGTCACGGCTTTATTTTTCGAATACATAGTGCTAAAAAAGTAATCCTTTATAAAATAATGCCAAACGAAAAGACGAAAAAAATAACCCCGATGATGCAACAATGGCACTCTATTCGAAGCCAATTGCCCGAGGATACCCTGTTGCTTTTTCGTTTAGGTGATTTCTATGAGGTCTTTCACCAAGACGCGGAAAAAGGAGCGCGCTTATTAGGGATTACCCTAACGAACCGGAACGGGATACCTATGGCTGGAATTCCATATCACGCGGCCGATAACTATTTGCAAAAACTGCTCGATCAAAATGTTAAAATTGCCTTCTGCGAACAAATGGAAGCCGCAAGCCCTGGCAAAATTGTTGAAAGGAAGCTCACGCGTATTATCACCCCAGGAACGCGCCTAGCGGAAAATCAAATAGATGCTAAGCACAACCAATTCCTTCTAGCGATTGAATTGAATAAAGAAAACGTACACGCCGCCTGGCTTGATTTAACAACCGGCACTTTCTTTATAGCCACAGACTCACACTATGGAAATTTATTACCCCTGATTGAAAGCCTGGGGCCGAAAGAAATTTTAATTCCCGAAAAATCGGCCGAGGCATCCTTAGCTTCGGAGGACCCAAGCGCCGAGGTCTTCCAAAAGCTTAAACAAAACTATAACTTAACACCCATTCAGGACTATCACTTTGACCCTATTTCGGGTGCACGTATTACCCAAGAAACGTTGGAAGTTCTGAACTTAAAAGGCTTTGGTATTGATCCTCAACATCCCGCCCTTGGAGCGGCTGGCGCTATTCTTTATTACGCCAGTGAAACACTCTGCAGTAAGCCGAAAAATATCAAAAAAATTGAGGAATATAAAGCCTCTGAAAATCTTTTAATTGATCCGGCAACTTTACAGAATTTGGAGATTTTCAAATCAGCGAGCAACCTACGCAAAGGCTCTCTCCTTGAAGCTATGGACGGAACCGTAACTGCCTCGGGCGCTCGGCAACTTGAACGGTGGATGTCCAGCCCTCTCTTAAACCTCCCCACCATTAAAAATCGCCAGAGCTGCGTCCATGAATTTTTTCAGGCACCGGGCTTAGCTACAGACTTACAACAGTCGCTTAAAAAAATTAGAGACATCGAGCGCATCCTAGGACGCCTGCAAAATAAAATTCAGAACCCACGAGAACTCGGCGGTATTCGTGACTCGCTCGATAAACTTCCTCAGATAAAAAGCTTACTGGCTGAATTCCCCGATTCGCAAGTAGAGACCCTCGCCAAAAATATTCAACCCTTCACGCAACTCTCTGAGCTACTCAGTGGAAGTTTGAATGATGAACTTCCTTCAAAGATTGATGACGGTGGTAGTATTCGCGAGGGCTTTGACACCCAACTAGATAAGCTACGTTCACTTGCTTCTTCGAGTAAAACGTGGCTCTCTGAATTTGAACAAAAGGAACAAGAACGTTCAGGTATAAAGAACTTAAGAATCCGATATAACGGTGCTTTTGGCTACTTCATTGAAGTTACTAAAAGCAACATAGCACGCGTCCCAGAAGATTATACGCGTAGGCAAACCATGAAGAATGCTGAGCGATACACGACCCCTGAACTCAAAGAACAAGAGCAAACTATTTTACACGCCGAAGAACAATCCATTACTTGCGAGTTGGCACTTTTTCAGGGACTGATTGAGGCGATTTTAGAACATTCTGATCGTTTAAAATCAACGGCTGAAGCGCTAGCCGAAATAGATGTATTAATTGGATTCGCAAACAACGCACGTACTTGGGATTACTGCCAACCCGAACTGGATGACTCTGAAGCATTATTCATTGAGCAAGGACGTCATCCTGTGGTTGAACAAATGCTCAAAGAAGCTCCTTTAGGCCTTGCTGGAACGCATGCCTTTGTTCCAAACGATTGTGCGCTTTCCACCACAGGAAAAGATAGCCCCCAAATTGCCTTAATCACTGGACCTAATATGGCGGGTAAATCAACCTACATAAGGCAAGTTGCCTTAATTGTTTTAATGGCGCAAATCGGCGCTTGGGTGCCGGCTAAGCGCTGCCGGATTGGACTTGTAGACCGAATATTTTCTAGGGTCGGTGCCTCCGACCAACTCGCTCAGGGAAACTCCACCTTTATGGTCGAGATGAATGAAACCGCGAATATTCTAAATAACCACAGCGATAATAGCTTAATTATTTTAGATGAAATTGGCCGTGGTACTAGTACCTATGACGGCCTCAGTATTGCTTGGGCTGTTATTGAACACCTCCATAAAGAAGCGACGGGCCCTAGGACACTCTTTGCCACGCACTACCATGAATTAACCAATCTCGAACATTCGCTAACAAAATTAAAAAACTTCTCGGTCGCAGTTAAAGAATGGAACGATGAAATTATTTTTGTTCGGCAAATTATTCCAGGGCCAGCCGACCGTTCATATGGTATCCAAGTAGCGCGGTTAGCAGGACTTCCGAATTCGGTAATAGACCGGGCTAAAACAATCCTTGATGCGCTTGAGCGTTCAAATAAAGCGCCTAAAAAATCGTCTGCAAAGAAACAAGCCCTTGCCCCGAAACTTAAGCCTAAGCAGACCCCCGCGCCTCAAATAGACTTATTTGACGGGAATCCTACAAAATAGTGTATATTTGTTCACTATTTTATTGATTACTTCTATTATTTGCTCTTATTGCTATGGGCTACCCTATGGCACTTCGTTATCTTTTTATTGATTTTGACAGCTTTTATGCGTCTGTTGAACAAGAATTAAACCCTCTTTTAAGAGGCCAGCCTGTTGCCATAGTTCCAACCTTAAAGAGTGATAAAACTTGTTGTATTGCAGCTAGTTATGAAGCTAAGGCACATGGAATAAAAACTGGAACCTCTGTCAGCGAAGCACGCTCAATCTTGCCCAATATTCACCTGATCCAGTCTAATAGCGACAAGTATGTCGCTATACATAAAAATATTGTAAAAACTATACACGATATCATGTTCGTCGA
>MDSV01178049.1_pt1 | contig 11623 bp, 9 predicted proteins | sample 810851 | NCBI WGS metagenome assembly MDSV01 (sample SAMN05326640, study PRJNA326480) | marine metagenome | isolation source: seawater | place: Atlantic Ocean: North East | collected 2012 | reverse complement strand
TTTTTAATTTTTTCACTTTTATTCTTGTAAAAAATACTTAAAGAGTGTTCATTGTCTTTATTATAATTGGTGATTATAATTGATGTATAATTTTACGGGTTTGATTTTTTTACGTAAAATTAAAATTTAAAAAAATCAAAATTATTAGGGGGCGAATGAGCAAGACTTTTGATTTATCTGATGAAAAAAATTGGCTCTCTCTAAAAAAAGATTTAAAAGTTTCAGTTGGTGACAGCGCGTATAGTAATTGGATTAAACATTTAAGTTTTGTTTCATTTGAAAATAATACCCTTACATTTTCTCTCCCAACAAAATTTTTAAGAGATTGGATTGTAAATAATTATTCTGATAAAATTAAAATAGAATCAAAAAAACATATAGAAACAATTGATGTTATTAAATTTGTGGTTAAACCAAATGGAGGTAGAATTGTACCTGGAACCGCTAGAACTATAAAAAGTACAGATAATCAATGGAAATCAACTTTAGATATTCGATCTTCACAACAATCTTCTTACCCCAATGAATTTGGAGCTCCATTAGATCCACGATTTACGTTTGATAATTTTGTTGTTGGAAAGCCAAATGAGCTTGCTTTTGCAGCTTCTCAAAGAATTGCAGAAGCTGATAATGTTTCTTTTAATCCTTTGTTTTTGTATGGAGGGGTAGGACTTGGTAAAACTCATTTGATGCATGCTATGGGTTGGAAAATTAAAGAATTAAAACCTGACAGAAAAGTAATATATCTATCGGCAGAAAAGTTTATGTATCAATTTGTAAGAGCCTTAAGATATAAGGATACATCAGCATTTAAAGAACAATTTAGATCAATTGATGTGTTAATGATTGATGATGTTCAGTTTATAAGTGGAAAAGATAACACTCAAGAAGAGTTTTTTCATACATTTAATGCTTTAATAGAGCAAAATAAACAAATTGTAATCTCAGCAGATAAATCTCCTTCAGATTTAGATGGAGTACAAGATAGATTAAAATCTAGACTTGGTTGTGGATTAGTTGCGGATATACACCCAACAACTTACGAATTAAGGTTGGGGATATTAATTGAAAAAGCTCAAAAAAGAGGAGTGGAAATACCCTCTAAAGTTTTAGAATTTTTATCTCACAGAATAATATCAAATGTAAGAGAAATGGAAGGTGCTCTTAATAGGTTAGTTGCTCATGCTACCTTAGTAGGTACCTCTATCAGTGTTGAAACAGCACAGATTGTTCTCCAAGATTTATTAAAATCTTCAAATAAAAAAATCACTATTGAAGAAATTCAAAAAAAAGTAGCTGAACATTATAATATTCGAATAACTGATATGCACTCTCCAAGAAGATCTAGGTCTGTTGCAAGACCTAGGCAAATAGCTATGTATTTAGCAAAATCAATCACATCTAGATCATTGCCAGAAATAGGTCGAAAATTTGGTGGCAGAGATCACACAACAGTTATGCATGCTGTAAAGAAAATTGAAGAACTAAAACTACAAGATATAAATTTTAATGAAGATATAGAATTATTAAAAAGACTTATAGATTCTTAATCATAAATTCTTTATATTTTAAATAATGAAGTTTATTGTATCAAAATCTGTAATATTTAAGACCCTTTCTCATTTACAAAGCATTGTAAATAAAAAAAATACATTACCGATACTAGCAAATATTTTAATAGAGGCTGAGCAGAATAGTTTAATACTATCCTCTACTGACATGGACATTTCAATAAAAGAAACAATTAATTGTAATGTTATAGAGCAAGGATCAACAACATTGAATGCTCAAATTATGTTTGATATTATAAAAAAATTACCGGAAAATAGTGAAATTGAATTTATTTCAAATGATGGTAAAATATTAACAATAAGATCTAACGTATCAAAATTTTCACTTCCTTGTTTACCAAAAGATGAGTTTCCAATTATTGAAGCTGAAATTAGTAATGGAAAAAGACTTAATATAAAAGCTAACATAATTTTTGATTTAATCAACAAAACTAAATTTGCTATTTCAAATGAAGAAACTAGATATTTTCTAAACGGTCTATATTTTAATATTTCTACTGAAAAAAACAAAAGTACTATAACCTTAGTAGGTACTGATGGCCATAGATTAGCAACTTCAAATTCTAGTAATATAAATTTTAGTGATGAAATACCAGGTGTAATTATTCCAAAAAAAACAATCAATGAACTGTCTAAACTTTTGTCTGAAAACTCAGATGATATAGAAATAGATATTTCGTCAAATAAGATAATTTTTTATATTGGTAATCTAATTTTGATTTCTAAGCTAATCGATGGCAATTTCCCTGATTACAATAGAGTTATACCAAATAATAATAATCACCACCTGATAATTAATAGGCCAAATCTATTATCTGCAGTTGATAGAGTTAGCACGATTGCAAATGAGAAATCACCTGCGATAAAATTTAAGTTATTAAATAATTTAATTAACCTAAGTACAATTAATAATGAAAACAGTATGGCAACTGAAGATATACAGGCGACTTATGAAGGAAGTGAGATAGAAATAGGTTTTAATTCAAAATATATTATGGATATGTTGGATAACTTAGAAGGTGAAGAAATTAAAATTTCTTTTGGGGACAATTCAACACCTATAATAGCTCAAGAAAAATCAGACTCTGATACAATATATGTACTTATGCCTATGCGAGTATAGTATTTGGGTAGTTTCAAAAATATAAGTATTAATTCTTTTAGAAATTTTGAGTCTTTAAGCTTAAAATTTTCCAACAACTGTAATGTGTTTTTTGGAGATAATGGCTCTGGTAAAACAAATTTACTTGAAGCTATTTCTTTATTTTCAAAAGGTAGAGGTCTCAAAAATGAAAAATTATTCAATATTATAAAAAGAGATAAGGATAAATTTATTATTAAGTCAGATTTTGAAAATGAAGGAATTATTTATAAATTAGTTTCAGAAACTAAAATTTTAAATTTGCAACAAAGAAAAATATTATTTGTTAATAATGATAAATCTATAGAAATATTAAATAAGATATACTCAGTAGCACCTTTTTTATTTTTTCTACCTGAAACTGAAAGATTATTTGTATCGTCACCATCTACAAGAAGAAATTTTATAGATAGATTTATTTTTTCACACAAAATAGCCTACAATAAAGTAATAAATCAATACAATAAAAATCTAACCGAGAGATCTAAGCTGTTAAAGTTAAGCAATTTCGACAATGATTGGTTAAATAAAATAGAAAACAATATTTCAATTCTTGGGTTAGAAATATACCATTCAAGAAAACAACAATTAGAATCGATAGTAAGTTATTTAAATGAATTTTTAAAAGATTTTAATCAATTTTATTCTATTAATATAAAAATTAATGATAGTTTTTTTATTGATGAAATTAATCAAGATTATTTTGCTTCAATGCTTAAAAATAATAGAAAACAAGATGCCATACTGGGTGGTTCTAAAATAGGACCACACAAATCAGATTATTTATTTGAAGTAAATAATGAATATACAGCATCTCAATTATCTACAGGTCAGCAAAAAACTATAATACTACTTTTATATCTTTCTCAATGTAAATATTTAGTTGATCTTGGCATAAAGCCAATTTTATTATTAGATGAGGTATGTTCACATTTAGATGAAACAAATAGAAAAATATTGCTTGCATTAGTGGAGACATTTGACTTACAAATATTTATGACAGGTACAACAAAAAGTTTATTTTCTTTTTTATCAACAAATACTAACTTTTGTAATATAGTAGACCTATGAATTCAAATTCATATTCTTCTGAGTCAATTAAAGTATTAAAAGGTCTTGAAGCAGTTAGAAAAAGACCAGGAATGTACATAGGTGATACTGATGATGGTTCTGGCCTTCATCAGCTGATCTATGAGGTTGTTGATAATTCTATTGATGAAGCACTTGCAGGTTTTTGTGATAAAATAGAAGTTCACCTCAATTCTGATGGAACTATAACTGTGACAGATAATGGAAGGGGAATTCCGGTTGATATTCATAAATCAGAAGGTGTTCCAGCTGCACAATTAATTATGACAGAATTGCATGCAGGTGGTAAATTTGATCAAAATAGCTATAAGGTTTCGGGCGGATTGCATGGAGTTGGAGTATCTGTGGTTAATGCTCTATCGGAATATTTAGAGCTAACAATTAATAGAGATGGTAAAATTTATAGAATTAATTTTGAAAATGGAGTTGTAAAAGATAAACTAAAAGTAATTGGTGATGCGGATAAAATTGGTAACTCACACGCTACTGGAACTGCAATTACTTTTCTACCTTCAAATAAAACATTTCAAAATATAGATTTTAATTTTGCTACAGTTGAAAAAAGACTGAGAGAACTCGCTTTTTTAAACACAGGTGTAAATATAATTTTAAAAGACAAAAGATCAAAAGAGTTAAAAGAATTAAATTTTAAATATCAAGGTGGAATAAATGAATATGTACAATATATTAATAAGGGAAAAAATAATATTATCAGTCATCCAATATTTTTTAAAGCTAATAAAAATAATGTAAGTGTTGAGTGTTCCTTACAATGGACTGATAGTTATCATGAAAATACTTTATGTTTTACAAATAACATCATACAGAGAGATGGAGGAACTCATCTAGCAGGTTTTAGAGGAGCTTTGACTAGAAGTATTGTAAATTATATTAATAAAAACTCAAAAATTTCTTCTAATGTTACTGGGGAAGATGCTCGTGAAGGCCTTACATGCATTATTTCAGTTAAATTGCCTGACCCAAAATTTTCTAGTCAGACAAAAGATAAACTTGTTTCTTCTGAAGTACGCCCAGTAGTTGAGTCAGTTAGTTTAGAAAAACTAGAACAATGGATTGAGGAAAATCCAAGTGATATTAAAAAGGTTATAGATAAAATTTTAGAGGCATCAAATGCAAGAGAGGCAGCAAGAAAAGCACGTGAATTAACTAGAAGAAAGACTGGTTTAGAAAATTCAGCTTTACCAGGTAAACTTGCAGATTGTCAGGAAAAAAACCCAGAGTTCTCAGAATTATTTATTGTAGAGGGAGACTCTGCAGGTGGGTCAGCAAAGCAAGGAAGAGATAGAAAAAATCAAGCTATACTTCCCCTAAGGGGAAAAATTTTGAATGTTGAAAGGGCAAATCAAAAACAAATTCTTACTAGTAATGAAATAGGAGTCTTAATTACAGCAATTGGAGCAGGAGTTGGAAATCCGACAGGAAATGAAACCACAGATAAGACAGAGGGTAAATTTGATATAGATAAGATGAGATATCATAAAATAATTATAATGACAGATGCTGATGTTGATGGAAGTCATATTAGAACTTTACTATTAACATTCTTTTATAGACACATGCGCCCACTAATTGAGAGTGGAAGACTTTATATTGCTCAACCTCCTTTATTTAGATCAAAGAAAGGTAATTCTATACAATACATCAAAGATGAAAATGATATGGAACAACATCTTATCGATGAGGGTTCAAGAAAATTAATTTATGAAGTACCTAAAAATAAAAATGAAGTTTCTCAAATTTCTAATACTGAATTAATTAAATTATTATATCTATGTAAAAATGTACAAAAACTTGTTCATAGACTAACAAGAATAATAGAAAATGATTTAGTTATTGAACAGGCTGCAGTAATTGCTGCACTAAAAATTGAGTCGTATAATGAACTAAATTTTGGAATTGAAATAGCAAAATATTTACAATTAAGATTAAATACTATTGAGCCAAACCTTTGGAAAGTAAATTTTGAAAATAATTCTTTAAAAATTATTTATCTTCATAGAGGTGTAAAAAAAGAATATGTTATAAATAGTGATTTTTTAAACACACCTGAAGCTAAATCATTAAATGAACTTAGAAAACCATTGATGGAAAACTTTGGATTATTAAAGAATGGATCAGCTGGACTTCTTAAGCACAATGAAATTATTCATAAAATAAATGGACCTGTTAATTTGATTGAGAGAGTTGTGAATATTGGAAAACAAGGCCTGCAAATCAACAGATATAAAGGTTTGGGAGAAATGAACCCTGATCAACTTTGGGAAACAACGCTTGATAAAAATTATAGATCATTATTAGCTGTAAAAATAGATGAAGTGGATGAAGCTAATGCAATATTTGAAACTTTAATGGGTGATATTACTGAGGGTAGAAAAACCTTTATTCAGGAAAACTCACTAAAAGTTGCAAATTTAGATATTTAATTTTAGAATAAAGAGCATTGAATACTGTATTATTAATAAATCTTATAAAAATTAGATGGATTGCCATTTCAGGGCAGTTAATAACATTATTAGTTATTTTTTTTGGTTTAAAATTGTCCATTCCTATAAGTCAATGTTTAACGGTTGTATTGTTCTCAATAGTAATAAATATTTTTTCATATTTTATTCATAAAAATAATTTAACCTTAAGTTATCAAAAAACATTCATGTTTTTAGCTTTTGATATTTCTCAATTAGTTGCTCTCTTGTATTTAACTGGAGGTATATTTAATCCTTTTATAATATTGATTTTGGCTCCAATTATTATTTCTGCTTCTTATCTTCCAGCATTTTGGACAATATTACTTTCTGCATATTCAATCATTCTCATTTTAATAATTAACTTTAATTTTGTTCCTCTGGATTGGGATAAAAATTTTATTACCCCACAAATATATAATTTTGGAATATTAGTAGCTCTTATTATAGCTATAGTATTTTTGGCTATTTATTCATATTTATTTGCAAGTTCTTCCAGAAAAATATCAAGTGCATTATCAGAAGCTAAAATAAAGCTATCAAATCAAAAGAAGAAAACTGAAGTTGCATATCTGAGTGCTGCAGCCGTTCATGAACTGAGTACACCATTAAACACAATATTTTTAGTTCTAAATGATTTGTTAAATGAAAAAGTATTGTTGAAAAATTCATTTTTAATAAAAGATATTGAACTTCTAAAATCCCAAGCTCAAAGATGTAAAGAGATACTATTAAGATTGTCAAAAAATCCACATAAATTAAAAGATAATTTTTTTGAAAAAATAAAAGTTATTGATTTAATAAAATTAAATTTTGATAAATTTAATGATAACAAGAAATTAAATTTTTTTTATGAAAACTTTGACAAAGAAAATAAGATATATTTTAAAGATGAAATAAATTATTCATTAGGAAATATAATACATAATTCAATTTTATACTCTAAATCGGAAATTAATATTTTTCTTAAAATTCATAAAGATGAGTTTTCTATTAAAATTCAAGATGATGGTAGTGGGTTTTCTAAAGATGTCTTAGATAAGCTTGGTGAGCCATATATCTCCAAAAGTAAAAAAGGTATGGGATTAGGTATTTTTATAGCAAAAAATTTAATAGAAAATATGAAAGGTAGTATAATATATTTTAATTCCACCAATAATAATGCAGTTGTTGAAATTAAGTTTGATAAGACTATTTTAGTATAATGTTAAAGAAATTAGTTATAGTAGATGACGATACTCCATTTAGAGAAAGACTTGGCAGATCAATGGAAAAAAAAGGGTTTTCTGTTGAAACTTATTCAAATTATTCAAATGCATTGAAAAGATGTCTTGAAGAAAATTTTGATTATGCTGTAATAGATATGAGACTCGAGGATGGCTCAGGTTTAGAATTAATAAAAAAAATTAAAGAAATATCTCCCAAAACTAAATCTTTATTATTAACAGGTTATGGCAATATAGCTACTGCAGTAGCTGCTATTAAAACAGGAGCAATTGATTATTTGCCCAAACCTGCTGAAATAGATCAAATTTATGATGCTTTAACCAATTCAGGTGAAATACTTCCACCTCCTCCTGAAAATCCCATGACTGCAGATAGAATTAGATGGGAACATATTCAAAGAGTGTTTATATTGTGTAATAGAAATGTTTCCGAAACTGCAAGAAGATTACGAATGCACAGAAGAACCCTTCAAAGAATATTAAATAAGCATGCACCAAGAGAATAAAAAAAATTTATCAATTATTATCCCTGTATTTAACGAAGGAAAATATATTGAAAAACTTTTTATTGAACTAAAAAAATATTTCAATCATGAAGATATAGAGATAATAGTTGTTAATGATGGCTCATACGATCAATCAAAAAATATTTTAGAAAATCTTAAAAATATTAAATATAAATTCATATATAAACTTATTAACTTAAGTAAAAATTCAGGGAAAGGATTTGCTGTTAGAGAAGGAATAAAAGTATCAATTGGAAAGTATATTTTATTACAAGATGCAGATCTTGAGCTAGATATTAAAGACTCTAAAGAGATTTATGAATTGATTGATAATAATGACAGTATAAAATGTATATTCGGTAGTCGATACTTATCTGGTAAATTAAAAAAGCATAATTATTTTATTAATGAATTTATAGGTAAATTTAATACTTTAATTTTTAATTTATTATTCGGTCAATCTCTCTCAGACATTCATTGTGGTTTAAAAATTTTTCATAGAGAAGTTTATAATAAAATAAAATTATCGGTTAATGATTTTGGCTTAGAGATTGATTTAGCTGCACAAATTCTTAAAAATAATTACTTTATATATGAGGTCGGTGTTTCTTATTATTCAAGAACTCTAAGGGAGGGAAAAAAAATTACTTGGGTTGATGGTTTAAAGTCATATTTTTACTTATTTAAAGTTAGATTTATAGATAATCCATTATCAGTTTTAATTTCAATTATATTATCATCAATATATATGGCTTACGTTGGATCATATTTTGGTATGGGTTTAGGTAATACAATTTTTATAATATTATTTTTTATAATAGGTATGATTATAGGTTTACACACAAAAATTATTTCAAGTTTATTAATTTTTTTGTTTATTTATATAGGTTCATTATTTGGTAATGGACAGGGCCAAGTATTGTCAGTTATCTTTTTATTTTTTACTGGTATTTTTATTGTAAGAAAATTTAAAAAAGAAATTAATAAAAGATATAAAAAATTTAATCATATAATTTAATTCTATTTAAACTAATACATAATCCTATAATATAAAAAGTTAGTATACCATTCCAATTTTTAATTAAGCTTCCAGTTGACATAATAGGCCAAAATAAAATTATTAAAATAGCAAGTGCAATATATTTATTCGTATTTTTATAATCACCTTTAATTAATTGATAAAAAATAGCAGCAATAAGTAATATAAACGACACAAAAGTTATTAAACCACCTTCTGCTAGCCAATGAATATAATTATTATGTGGGTGTGAGGCACAAGAGTAATTTACCATTAAGCTTTTATATTTGGAAATATTTACACAGGCTATTTGATAGTTGCTGACTCCAATTCCTGTAAAAAAATTATCTTTAAACATACTTAGTCCAACATTATAAATTTCACCGTACGCTGAAGAACTAAAATTTTTAAGAATTTCCATAATATTTGGTTGTAAGTTGATAATTTTTGAGCACTTTTTTAAATTTTTTTCCTGACATTCAAAATATTTTTCAACAGTTAAACCTTGATGATAATGAGTAGAGCTAACTATTTCATAATCATTATAAGAAGGATGAAAATTAAAAGTTATAATTATTAATACAATAGATAATAGAATTGAATAAATAAAAATTACTCTCTTTTTTTTTAAAAAACATAATAAAAAAAATATTCCTAAAAAATATGTGGCGAAGGCCATTCTTTCCCCAGAAGCAAAACAAATAAATCCAATTAAACTAAGATATAATACCTCAAGTAAATTTTGATATTTTAACTTTTTAATAATAAAAAAAAATAAATAACCTAATAAACCAAACTTAGATAAGTAAGCTCCAGGAATAAGTTCATCTCCAAAAGGTCCTGTTAAACGGCCATACCATTGAGATTGAAAACCTAATAAATCTTCTTTAAATCCATGTTCACTGCTGTAATTCAAGTATTGATAAAAACAATCAAATATTACAAAAACAACACATCCAAATATTACAGTGATAGTTTTTTTTAAATTCTTTTCACTGCTAAAAAAAAAATAATAACTCATAGTAGGAATTATTAATAATCTTAAAAATATTAATGAGTCTTGAAAAGATTTAATTTTGTTAAATGCATAAAAAGATACAAATATTAATGAGACCCAAAAAATTATTGAAATTATAAATAATTTGTCTTTTAAAAAAATATAATCTTTTTTTAAAATTATAAATGTAAATAAAAAATATATTGCACTAAAAGTAATGATCAAATCAGGTATTGCTGGTCCTGTAATAAGAAAAATTGGAATAAGTATAAATGGATAATAAATAAATTTATTATATAGGATCATGATTTTTAACTAACTTTAAAAAAATATCTTCAAGATCACTTTCATATGTATTTATTTCTATAAAAGGAATCTCATATTTATTTAAGATATCTATTATTTTTTTTAAGGAAGTGGTATTCTTGTCATAAGTAACTTTTAAATAATCATTTTCTAATACCGTATTATAATTCTTTAATTCATTAGGTATTTCTATGTTACTTTGAATATGAAATTTAGCTGTTTTGTTTGAGATTAATTGTAATAAATTATTTTTTGTATCATCTTTTATTATTTGACCATTATTTATTATTGTAATTCTGTCACAAAGCTCCTCCGCTTCTTCTAAATAATGTGTTGTTAAGCAGATAGTTGTTCCTGATTTATTTATTTCTTTTATATAATTCCAAAGTGATTTTCTTAAGTCAACGTCTACTCCAGCAGTGGGTTCATCTAATATTAACATCTCAGGTGAATGTACTAGAGCTTTAGCTACCAATAACCGTCTTCTCATACCTCCAGATAAAGTTCTAGCGTAAGAGTTTTGTTGATCAATTAAACCAACATTACTTAGAATTTCTTCAGTTTTTCTATTTCTTTTACTGATACCATATAAACCAGCTTGTAATTCTAATAATTCATGGGGAGTAAAAAATGGGTCAATATTTAATTCTTGAGGAACAATGCCAATTTTAAATTTACTTTTTTTTGTTTCCTTATCAATATTAAAACCACAAATATGAATATTGCCCTTATCTTTTTTAACTAACCCTCCTAAAATGTTAATGAAGGTTGATTTACCAGCTCCATTCGGCCCTAATAATCCATGAATTGAGCCTTTTTTTATTTTTATATTAAAATTATTTAAAGCGATTGTTTCTTTTATTTTTTTTTTAAAAGTCTTATTAACTTCTTTTGCATCTATTGAGTAAATATAATCTGTCATTTTTTAAATTCTATATATATTTAACTTATATATGAATAAACAAAATAGATTAATTTTAATTGATGGATCAGCTTACATATTTAGAGCTTACTATGGCTTACCCCCGATGAACAGAGCTGATGGAACGCCAATTAATGCAGTTTTTGGTTTTACTAATATGCTAGTAAAGTTAATTGAGGATTATAGAGATGACAAAATGATTGTTATTTTTGATGCCGCAAGAGAAAACTTTAGAAATACTATATTCAGAGATTACAAAGCAAACAGGGGGGATACCCCTGATGATTTAATTCCTCAATTTGAAATAATTAGAGAGTGTGTAGATGCATTTAACATCCCACAATTAGAAATTGAGGGATATGAA
>MDSV01245478.1_pt1 | contig 11624 bp, 9 predicted proteins | sample 810851 | NCBI WGS metagenome assembly MDSV01 (sample SAMN05326640, study PRJNA326480) | marine metagenome | isolation source: seawater | place: Atlantic Ocean: North East | collected 2012 | reverse complement strand
TATGCTGAACTCACCGATCAAGATTGGGCGACGATGCTCCCCGGCCAGTTTCTTAATTGCTTCGCAAGGACATACAAATTCTAAAGCGTCTTCGCGGTGTCGACGGAAGTTTGGTGCATGTGGCGACAATACTACCCAATGTCCCCGGCAAGTCTTCAGGACTCGACCTGCTTTCGCGCCTCTCTGTTGGAGGCGGGTGTCACTTTGACCATCATGAGCTCTGCCTTCTTTGTTTAGCCAATCAGCGAGCATGCAGCCGCACTGGCAGTTTCGTGATGCCTCGCACAAGGTTCGAAAACAGACGCTCGGGCTCGCCGGTCACTTCGACTTTTGCAAAACGCTTGTGGATCTCTTCCCATATGATCCGCAGCTGCAATTCCGCGAGCCTGTTGCCCATGCAACGATGGATGCCATAGCCGAATGACAGGTGGTGACGCGGGTTCTTTCGGTCGATTATGAACTGGTCAGCATTCTCGATGACAGACTCATCCCGGTTGCCCGACAGATACCACATCACCACTTTATCACCTTTTTTGATCAGCTTACCGCCAATCTCGTAATCCTGGAGCGCAGTCCGGCGCATATGGGTCAGCGGAGTCTGCCAGCGGATAATCTCTGGCACCATGCTGGTGATCAGCGACGGATCCTCATTCAGCTTGCGATATTCTTCAGGGTTCTGATTAAGGGCGAGCACGCCGCCGCTGATCGAGTTCCGCGTAGTGTCGTTGCCGCCCACAATAAGCAGCAGCAAGTTGCCCAGAAACTCTAGGAAGGGCATGTCCCGCGTCGCCGGAGAATGCGCCATCATGGATATGAGGTCGTTCTTGGGGGCTTGGTTAATACGCTGATCCCAGAGCCCTTTGAAATACATCGCGCATTCAATCAGTTCTTTGCGCCTTGCCTCATAAGATTCGACGATACCGGTTTCAGGCGCGGCCGTTGCGATGTCGGACCAGCGAGTGAGTTTGCGCCGCTCTTCCCAGGGGAAGTCGAACAAGGTCGCAAGGGTCATTGTGGTCAACTCGACCGAGACTTTATCAACCCAGTCGATTTCCTCACCAACCGGCAGATCATCAAGTATCTTGCACGCACGCTCACGGATTGTCGGCTCGAGCAACTGCAAGTTTGACGGCGCGACTGCGGAGTTAACGGCCTTGCGTTGCTGATCGTGCTTGGGCGGATCCATGGCGATGAACATTTCAAGCTCAAGCGCACCTTCCCCCGCATGCATGTCCTGAATGGCAATTCCGCCGAGCTTCGCTTCCGACGAGAAGACTTTGTGATTGGTGTCAACGGCCATGATGTCGTCGAACTTGGTAACCGACCAGTATGGCCCGACTTTGCTCTCAGGACAGTAGTGGACTGGATCCTCTCTGCGCAATCGGTCGAAAAACAGGCCAATTGTATCTTTCTGAAAAAGGCTCGGCCGTGAAACATCGATTTGCTCGATCGGAATGGTCGCGATTTTTTCGGCCGTGTTCAGCTCAATTGTTTCTATACTCATGTTCTATCCTTCAGTCCGTACGCGAAAATAGCGCGCCACCTTCTGGCAAATTAGCGGCCCCGCAACATGCCACTTTTAAATATTATCATACATACTTGACGATTAGTTACAACCATGGAAGCTAAACGCTTGATTTGGCCGTTCATCAGATTAATTATGATAATATATTAGGTTCAAAGATGCAGCCCAGGGCCTATAACGCAAAGAAGGCAAAGCGTGCACTTTCGCTCGCACAAGACATCGTTCGCGACATTGAAGCTGGTGCACGCGTTGCGGGAGACCGGTTGCCACGCGAAGAAGAAATGCTCGCGCGGTACGAAGTCGCCAGAGCAACCTTGCGTGAAGCGCTCCGCTTCCTGGAGCTTCAGGGCGTAATCCACCTTCAATTGGGCCGTGGCGGGGGCCCGGTGGTTGCGCGCCCGCAGTCCGGTGATTTCGCAAATAGTCTTTCTCTCATCCTGCAATTCATGGAAGCAGACCTGAGGGGTCTGCTCGAACTGCGTGAAGCCATAGCGCCGGATGTTGCAGCCTATGCCGCCCAGCGCGCGACCACAGGCGACCTCAGCGCACTCGCCGATTGCCTTAAAGAGCTTGAGCGGAATGAGGCGGGAAGCCAGTTCGAGGAACTTAACCGTCGGTTTCACGACCTGCTCGGTTGGGCCAGCGGCAATCCGCTTTTCGGCCTTCTGACCTCCACCTTGCATTTACTGACCCGCGAATTTTCGCGCTCGCTCGGCTATTCCGCCCAGGAGCGCGCAGTCCAGTTGCGAATCCTGCGCCGCGTTCTGGAAGCGGTACGCACAGGTGATGCCCAGGAAGCGCGGCAGGCCATGGCCCGCCTTGTGTCAGGTTCGGCAAATTATTTAGCTGAACGAAGTCCTGATCTGGTTTCTCAAAAAGTGAGGTGGGGACAAATTTAGAAGACTTGCGAACCGCAATGTCTAAGACGGGAGAATAAATAACATGCCGCTACAAACGCGCATATGCGAAATTCTCGAGATCGAATATCCGATCTTTCTGGCCGGAATGGGCGGGGCAAGTGTCCCCGCGCTCGCGGCCGCGGTATCGAATGCAGGGGGGCTAGGCGTCCTCGGCGCCGCGGCGTGCTCGCCGGACCAGTTACGTAGCTGGATCCGTCAGACCCGCGAGATGACCGACAAGCCGTTCGGGGTGGATACGCTTCTGCCGGCCTCGGTCCGGCGGGGGTCGGCGCCGCAATCCGGTAACGCGCCCGCCAACCCGATGGCAAAAATCGACGAATACAAGGAGTTTACCCGCGATTTCATGGCGCGGGAGAACCTTCCCGAAGTCGATGCTGCAGCAGCGATGCGCGCCGCAGGTTCGCCGGATATGGGCAAGAGCCAGCTCCAGCTATTCTCGAGAGAATTCTTCGAGGCGCAGATGGAGGTGGTGATTGAGGAAAAGGTGCCGGTCTATGCCGCGGGCCTCGGCAATCCCGCGCCCTGGATCGACCGTCTTCACGCCAACGGCACCAAGGTCATGGCGGTGATCGGCAAGGTCAAGCATGCCGAGCAGGTGGTCGATTCCGGTATCGACATGATCGTCGCCCAAGGTCACGACGGCGGCGGCCACAATTCACCTATCGGAACCATGTCGCTTATCCCGCAAGTCGTGGATGCGGTCGGTGATCGGGTGCCCGTGATCGGTGCAGGTGGTATTTCAGATGGGCGCGGTGTCGCGGCGTCGCTGATGTTGGGGGCAGAAGGCGCGTGGATCGGCACCGCATTCCTCGCAACGGACGAAGCAGGCATCGAGCATTTTCAGAAGGAAGCAATCACCGAAAGCGGTGACGCGGATACCGTCGTAAGCCGCTCGTTAACCGGCAAGCCTGCCCGCATGATCCGTAACAAATGGGCCGATGCGTGGGTTGCTGCGGGCAAGGAACCACTGCCCATGCCTTTCCAGTCGATAATTTCAGGTCCGGTTATGGCTTCAGGCCTCAAGGCTGAGCGCAAGGATATCATGCCTGGCTTTGCTGGCCAGGGAATTGGCCTCATCCATTCGATCCGGCCCGCAGCCGAGGTGATGCGTGAACTTGTCGAAGGTGCGGAAGTCGCACTCTCCCGCTCGTTTGTCGGAGACATGCAGTCCAGCCAACAGGACAAGCATCAAAAATGAGCGCCACATCCACCTTCAATTTCAGTGACAGGTCCGCAATCACGGGCGTCGGTGAAACCGCATTCATCAAGGGCGCCGAAAATACCGCGGTCGACATGATGCTCGAAGCTTCCCGCAAGGCGATCGCTGATGCCGGGCTGAAGCCATCCGACATCGACGGCATGGTTCCGCCGCCGATCTACACGACATCGGAAGAAATGGCCGCCAATCTGGGTATCGACGTATTGCGCTATGCGGCTACCGTTCACATGGGCGGAGCCAGCCCGACGACAGCGCTCCAGAACGCGGCGATGGCGATCGCCAGCGGACTTTGTGACCACGTTCTCGTAACGCTGGGCTGGAATGGCTATTCCGCACTCAGGCCCAAGGCCGGTGCCCCGCCTACCCGGCCGATGAACATGAACACTCTGACCAACACCATTCAGGGCTATTACATTCCTTATGGCGTGTTCCTGCCGGTGCAGATGTATGCCTGGCTCGCCATGCGACATTCCAAGCTCCACAGTGTCGGGCCGGACGCGATGGCCGCTGTGGCACTCGCATGTAACCGTCACGCGCAGCTAAATCCGAGAGCCTTCAATTATGGCCGTACATTCGATCTCGAGGCATATCACTCGGCGCGCTGGATATCCGAGCCTTTCCGGCTCTACGATTGCTGCCTGGAAACCGATGGTGCCTGTGCGGTCGTTGTCTCGCGCATGGAACGGGCCAAGGACATGCGGCACGTGCCGGTAAGCATCGCAGGCGCGGCTGAGGGCCACCCCTATCCCGCCGACGACATCCCCTCGCGCCCCGACCCTTTCAAGATCGGCCTCAGCTATGCCGCCCCGCGCGCATTCGAGATGGCAGGCGTCACCCGCGAGGATATGGATTTTCTGCAAATCTACGACTGCTTCTCTTATATCGTGCTGTTACAGCTTGAAGCGCTCGGTTACTGCGAACCCGGCGGTCAGAGCGAATTCGTCGCTGATGGCCAGATCGAGCTGGGTGGACGCTATCCCATCAACACCCATGGCGGCTTGCTGAGCGAAGCGCATGTCTGGGGCCTCAACCATGTTGTTGAGGCGGTCCGCCAGCTGCGCCACGATTGCGGCGAGCGTCAGGTCGCAGATGCCCAGACCGGCCTCGTGACCGGCTGGGGCGACCTTGGCGACGGGAGTATCGCAATCCTCAGGAGGTTTACGTGAGCGACAAGAACGAACTGCCGCCTAAAATGCGCTTCAAGGCGCAGAAGGCTCCGCCCAAGCCGAAACCGCGCCCGCAGGATCCTATCGAACAGGAATTCTGGAATCGGTGCCAGGATGGCCATCTCTATTTCCAGCGTTGCAGCGATTGCGGCACCCTCCGCCACCTGCCTCGTTATATGTGCGCGAAGTGTGGCTCACCGGAATTTTCGTGGGAGCGCAGCACTGGCAAGGGTACGCTTTTTTCCTGGACCATCACCCACCAGGCCCTGCACCCGGCATTTGCCGCCGACATTCCCTTCGTGGCTGCGGTGGTTGAACTCGAAGAGGGTGTACGCATGGCCACTCGTCTGATCGATTGTGACCATGATAGCCTCAGGCTCGACCTTCCTGTAGAATTGACATTCGAAACAATCGGGGACGACTTCCGTCTGCCCGTTTTCCGTCCCTGCGAGGAATAGAAGCGATATGGATCTCGATTACGGCCCCGAATACGACACATTCCGTCAACAGGTGCGCGATTTCATCGAAGCGCATAGCCACCTTGCGCCGCCGTGTGCGACTCGGGCAGCCCGCCCTTCACCCGAAGCCGTCAAATGGCAGAAGCTGCTGATCGAAAACGGGTACACTGCCCGCACGATCCCGGCGGAGTATGGCGGCTACGGCGCGGAACCCGACATCCTCAAATCGCGCATCATCTCCGAGGAGTTTTCACGGGCCGGGGTGCCGGGCGGGCTCACGAACCAGGGCATCTCGATGCTCGTCCCGACTTTGCTGGAACTCGGCACCGAGGAGCAGAAGCAACGCTGGATCGAACCCACGCTGAAAGGCGAGATCGTATGGTGCCAGGGCTATTCTGAACCCGGTGCCGGATCGGACCTGGCCAGCCTCAAGACCAGGGCGCGAGTCGAAGACGGCAATTTCGTCATCAATGGCCAGAAAATCTGGACCAGCACGGCGAAGCAGGCCGACATGATCTTCTGCCTCGTAAGGACCGAGCCCGACGCACCAAAACACCGCGGTATTTCCTACCTGATCTTCTCGATGGACACACCGGGTATCGAGGTTCGTCCTTTGAAGACGATGACAGGCCACGCCGAATTCAATGAGACATTCTTCACCGATGTCCGCGTTCCCGTGGACCAGATTGTAGGGGCGCGGGGCCAGGGCTGGCTCGTGGCGAATGCAACCCTCGGCCATGAGCGCGGAATGCTGGGTGATCCCGGCGCGCTCGAAAACCGGCTACAGGCACTGATCGCCCTGATGCAGGAAGAGTGTATCGGACAGGCCCGCGCAATCGACAATCCGGTTCTGCGAGATCGGCTGTTGGCGCTCCAGGCCGAGGTGTCAGCGATGAAATGCAATGGGATGCGTATCCTTTCGAACAGCCTCAAGGGTGAGTCAGGCGGCATGGCGAAGCTAATCGTCAAGCTGCAAAGCTGTGAGATTGCCCACCAGATTTCAGCACTGGCGATCGACGCCATGGGTGAGATAGGCACGCTTTACCATGGCAGCCCGCGAGAGCGCGAAGGAGGCGCGTGGCAATGGAACTACATGTTCCAGCTCGGTCTCATAATAGGCGGCGGCACCGCGCAGATTCAGAAAAACATCATCGCCGAACGTGGCCTCGAAATGCCGCGCGAACCGAAGCTCGCAAAGGTTTCGGATGCGGCGAAAGCAACCGCAGACATAGAGCGTCACAAACAGGGATCAGCCTAATGGATTTCGGATTATCTCAGGACCAGCAGATGTTACGTGATGCGGTTGCCCGTTGTCTTGCGGACACCTGCCCGCTCGATCATGTCCGCGAATGCGCCGAACTGGACAATCCACTCAGCGACAAAGTGCTCGGCGCCGTTCAGGACTTGGGAATTCCCGGAATGCTGGTACCTGAAGAGCATGGCGGCCTCGGTATGACCCTTCTCGACGCTGCCATAGTTGCCGAACAGCTCGCCTATATGGTCGCGCCAGTGCCTTTTCTCGCCAGTCATGTACTTGCGCCTATCGCGCTGAGCGAGGCTGGTAGCGAAGAACAAAAAGCACAATGGCTACCGAAGATCGCGAACGGCGAGGCGCGTATCGCTGTCGCGATTTCCGAGACGGTCGAGGCGCGCGACGGGGCGGGCGTTTCCTCTGCTGATGGGAAGCTCAGCGGAACCGCCCTGTTCTGCCTGGATTTCGAGGGAGCTGACGCTTACATCGTAGCCGACGCTGGCGGCCGGCTGCACCTCGTTACAGCCGATGCCCTCAAACTGGAGACGATCCGGCTGACGACCATTGATCGCACCCGCAGTGTCGGGGAATTGCGTTTCGAACAGACAGAGGCAGAACCGCTTATTGACGATAACGGCGCGACAACGGCCCGGTTGCGCGATGCGGGCCGTGTGATCTTAGCTGCTGACAGCCTTGGCGCAGGCCAGGCCATGATCGAAAAGGCTGTCGATTATTCTGGCCAGCGCGAGCAGTTTGGCCGGCTCATCGGCAGTTTCCAGGCCGTCAAGCACATGTGCGCGGAGATGGCCGCACGTCATGAGCCATGCCGCTCGCTTGTCTGGTATGCGGCCCACGCCTTCGATTCGATACCGGAGGATGCATCCATTTTCGCCTGCCATGCCAAATCACACACAGGCGAAGTCCATCGCTTTGTCGCCCGCACCTCCACCGAAGTGCATGGCGGAATGGGATTTACGGACCTGATGGGTCTTCATTACTGGTTCAAACGTATTGGCTTCGACCGGCAAGCGCTTGGAGGCCCCGAAACGGTGCGGGCCGAATTGGCAGCCCTACAGGGTTGGATAAAAGCCCCGTAATACACTCATTGTATACGGCTGCGAGATTTGCGGCCCAGTCTTGAAGGAATCAAGCAACATGATCGAATGGAATCTCGGCGACATTCTCGACGCAATCGAGCCCGCCATGCCTCAAGACGCTCCGGCCTTGATACACGGCGACCGGATCATCACTTGGCCCGAAATGTCCGCGCGCTCGAACAATGTCGCGCGCGCGTTGCGACAACGCGGAGCTAGCGACGGCGCCAAGGTGGCTTTCTACATGCGCAACCGCCCTGAATATGGTGAGCTGATGGCGGCCTGCTTTAAGGGGCGGTTGACTCATGTGAACATCAATTACCGCTATCGCCCCGAAGAAGTTTTTTACATTTTTGATGATTCTGACAGCGAGGTGATTATTTATAGTTCGGAGTTCCGTGACTGTATCGTCGAACTCAAGGACCGGCTCGGAAAGGTTCACACCTTCGTTGAAATTGGCGATGCTTCGCAAATCGCACCTTTTGCGATCCCTTATGAAATTCTCGCGCAGGAAGGTGATGGATCAGCGCTCGGCATCACGCGCTCGCCTGACGATTTGCTCTTCATTTATACCGGCGGCACGACAGGGATGCCCAAGGGCGTGATGTGGCGTCACGACGATATGCGCAAGGCGCAACTGGACGCCCAGAAGCTGCTCGGCCCCGTTCCGCAAACAGTCGAGGAAAACGTCGCCCTAATCACCAGTCAAGGGCCGGGCAGACGTACACTTCCCTCCTGCCCGTTAATGCACGGGACAGGCTTCATCACTGCGATCGGCACGCTCATGTCGGGCGGTGCCATCGTGACTCTGTCGGACCCATCTTTCGATGCGCTTGAATTGTGGGAGACGGTTGATACGCACAAGGTGGAAAGCATTTCAATTGTGGGCGACGCTTTTGCCAAACCGATGTTGCAGGCGCTGGACGATAATCCCGGTCGCTGGGACACAAACAGCCTTGTCTCCATTGTTTCATCCGGCGTGATGTGGAGCAAGGAGGTCAAGGCTGGCCTGTGCAAGCATATCCCCCAAGCGGTGCTGATGGACAGCTTTGGCGCTTCCGAAGGGCTCGGCTTCGGCCTCTCCGTCACAACCGCAGATGGGGGTACGAACACCGCGAAATTCGGGATCGGTGAATTCTGCGATGTCTTCGATGAATACGACCAGAAAGTAACGCCGGGCAGCGGCGTACCGGGATATATCGCTCGCAAGGGCGCAATCCCGGCGGGTTATTACAAGGATCCCGAAAAGTCCGCCAAGACCTTCCGCACTATCGACGGGGTGCGCTATTCGATTCCAGGCGACTGGTGCACGGTCGAAGCCGATGGCAGCCTGACCCTGCTGGGCCGTGGCAGCGTGTGCATCAACACGGCTGGTGAAAAGGTCTATCCGGAAGAAGTCGAGGAAGTCCTCAAGACCCATCCCGCCATCGCTGACGCGCTGGTCGTGGGCGTGCCGAGTGAAAAATGGGGCCAGGCCGTCATCGCCGTCGTGCACCTGAGTGGCGACGCTGCATTCGACGAGCAAGGCGTCAAAGACCATGTTCGTCAGCAATTGGCCGGCTACAAAACGCCAAAGGCCATCCATCCAACGGAAACAGCCCTGCGCGCATCCAACGGCAAGGCCGACTATGCAACAGCGAAAGCAATCGCCGAGCGTTTGACGGTCGCGTGATGAGCAAGCGGGCTTCTCCTGATTACGACGCCCTAATCGTCGGTGCCGGCTTCAGCGGCATCTACCTGTTACACAAGTTACGTAACGCCGGGTTCAACGTGTTGCTGGTGGATGCTGCGGCCGAGCCGGGCGGTATCTGGTATTGGAATTGCTATCCGGGCGCACGAGTGGATTCGCAGGTGCCGATCTACGAGTACTCAATACCTGAAGTGTGGAAATCATGGACCTGGAGCGAACGATTTCCCGGATGGAAAGAGCTAAGAGCGTATTTCCATCATGTTTGTAATACACTCAAGCTGTGGCCCATGATGCGCATGGGGTCACGGGTCACAGGCGCGAACTATGAGCAAGCGGCGCAGCAATGGCGCCTGCAACTCAACGGAGAGGAAACTGTTACGACACGGTTCCTCTTGCCCGCTATTGGTTTCGCATCAAAGCCGCATATCCCTGATTTTCCCGGCATTGAGGATTTCGAAGGCGAATGGTTTCACACGGCGCGCTGGCCACAACAGGGGGGCGATCTCAGCGGACGCAAGATTGCCTTGATCGGCACCGGGGCAAGCGGTGTGCAAGTCGCGCAGGAAGCCGCGAAGTCCGCATCGAAGCTGACCCTATTTCAAAGAACACCAATCCTGGCGCTGCCCATGCGGCAGCAAAAGCTATCAAAGGAAGATCAAGAACGCGACAAGCAGGATTATGCTGCTATCTTCGAAACGCGCAAGCAGACCAGCGGAGGGTTCGAATCTCAATCGCTGGACGTTTCGGCGCTCGAAGTTGACGAGAAAGAGCGCACCGCACACTTCGAATATCTGTGGCAGAAAGGCGGCCTCAGGTTCTGGTATCACAATTTCGCCGACCTGCTGATCAATCGCGAAGCGAACCGCTACGCCTATGATTTCTGGCGAAACAAGGTTTGCGACAGGATCTCCGATCCCAATCTTGTTGAACAGCTCGCGCCTTCCGAACCACCCCATCCATTCGGCACGAAGAGACCTTCGCTCGAGCAGTGTTATTACGAGATTTTCGCGCAGGATAATGTCGATCTGGGCGATCTGAAGGCAACCCCCATCACCCAGATCAAACCGCACGCGATAGAGACCGCTGACGGCGAGGTGGAATGCGACCTCATCGTTTACGCCACCGGCTTCGATGCCGGGCGCGGCGGCATGGTCGATATGAACATCACGGGGACGAACGGCCTGTCTGTTTCACAAGCTTGGGAAGACGGGTTACGCGCCTATCTCGGCATGGCGATAGCAGACTTTCCAAACATGCTGTTTGCATACGGTCCACTTAGCCCGTCAGGTTTCTCGAACGGCCCGACCAGCGCAGAGATACAGGGTGACTGGATCTGTGACTTTCTCGTCTGGATGCGGGACAATGACAGTAATCAATTCGAAGCCTGTGCGACCGCAGAAGCTGACTGGACCAAAATGGTTGCCCAGGCCGGCGCCATGACACTGTTTCCAGAAGCGAATTCCTGGTACATGGGCGCAAATATCCCTGGCAGGAAGCGTCAGCTGATCAACTTTCCAAGCGTGTCTGGATACGTCGCACTCTGCGAAGAAGTAGCGAACGAGGGGTATCGCGGCTTCATGATCGACAAACCCACCAGCAACGAACAGATGATGGAATGAGTATGTTAACCAAAGTGACAGTTTTTCCCGACGATATCAGCCCCGTCTGGGCTGGAGATGGTTCGCATCTGCCGGAATGGTTTGTGTCGGCCCTGAAAGTGCCGCGCGAGGAAGGTTATGTGGAGATCGACAATGCTAAAGTGCATTACTTTCGCTGGGGCGACCGCAGCAAGCCGAAAGTGCTTATGACACATGGCTTTCTCTCCCACGCGCGCTGCTTTGCCTTCATCGCCCCATTCCTCGCCGAAGACTATGACGTTGTCGCGTTCGATCTCGCCGGCATGGGCGACTCGGAGATGCGTGGGCAGGCCGATCCAGAAGCGAGAGGGCGCGAATTTGTTGAGATTGCCGAGGCGCTCAATCTGTTTGCAGATGGCCACAAACCCACCATCGTCGCGCACAGTTTCGGTTCCGGCGCAGCGCTCACTGCCGTGACGCAATCGCCCGATCACTTCTCCGGCCTCGTAATTTGTGATCTCATGGTCATGCGCGCCGAGCTCCTGGAGCAATACTGGAACCAACGCCGTTCCAGCCCGGGGTCAGGTGATCCTGACAAGCCCAATCGGTCCTATGCGACCTATGAAGAGGCGCGCAAAAGATACGTCCTTGCCCCGCCCCAGCCGGTTGGCGAGCCTTTCCTCCTAGATTACATGGCCTATCACTCTATGCGGCTCGACGGCG
>MDSV01228527.1_pt1 | contig 11624 bp, 14 predicted proteins | sample 810851 | NCBI WGS metagenome assembly MDSV01 (sample SAMN05326640, study PRJNA326480) | marine metagenome | isolation source: seawater | place: Atlantic Ocean: North East | collected 2012 | reverse complement strand
CCCCGTTGTTGGTTATGACAAAATAAGCGCTAATTTGTTAGTAATTGAATGCCCAAAAGAGTACCCGACAGAAAAATATGAATCTTACGAGGACTGTCCTGGACCTGGCGAAGTCAATATTAAAAAACTTTATATGGCTCCAGATCTAGAAGTTGGAGAATATTATGATACGTTTATTCAACCAGCACCACCATCAAGAACTCATTTACTAGGTACTGATTCACTAGGTAGAGATGTATTTTCACAAATAATGGAAGGAAGCCAGGTCGCGTTTGTTCTTGGTTTACTTAGTGCTACTTTAGGGGTTGGTATTTCAACTATTCTTGGTACTATTGCTGCTTTTTTTGGAGGTAGAGTAGATGCATATTTAATGAGACAATCTGATTTGATATTGATGTTACCAAGTCTTCCGTTGTTATTTATTATCTCAGCTTTTGCAGAATTAAAAGTATGGCATTTGGCAATAGTTTTAGGAGTACTAGGCGGGTTAGGTGGATCTGTGATAACTATAAAATCTCAAGCTTTACAAGTAAAAGTTAAACCATATGTAGACTCTGCAAGAATTACAGGTGGTTCAAAATGGCAAATATTGTTTCAGCATATTTTGCCAAATGTAGCCCCTTTAGCTCTTCTATTTATGGTATTTTCAGTTACAGGTGCAATTGCTTCTGAATCAATTCTATCATTTCTAGGTTTGCTTAATATAGATATGAGCTGGGGTATTATGATTTATTTATCACAGACTGATGGATTTATATTCTCGGGATTAGATTTTTGGTGGTTAATACTTCCTGCAGGATTAGCAGTTACATTTTTAGCAGGTGGTTTTTACTTAGTAGGTAGGGGATTAGACGAAGTATTCAATCCTAGATTGAGAAAAAGATAAATGAGTAAAGAAGTTTTAGTAGTTGATGGACTAAATATGCATTATGAAACACTTGATGGTCCTGTTCAAGCAGTAAAAGATGTCTCATTTACATTAAAAGAAGGAGAATCTTTTGGATTAGTTGGAGAATCAGGATGTGGAAAAACTTCAGTAGCTATGTCCCTCTTACAATTACAAGCAGATAATGCAAAAATTTCAAGTGGAAGCATAAAACTTGAAGGTACTGAATTAGTAGGAATGACAGAAAAAGAACTAAGAACAGTTAGATGGGATGGAATAAGTATTGTTTTTCAAGGAGCTATGAATGCTTGGAACCCTGTTGCAAAGATTGGTGAGCAAATTAGAGAAGCTATTAGGGAACATAGACCAGATAATTCCAAAGATGAAAATACAAAAAAGATTACTGAACTTTTTGATATTGTAGGTTTAGATTCCTCAGTAATGGATAGGTACCCACATGAATTATCAGGTGGAATGAAACAAAGAGCTGTTATAGCTCTTGCACTCTCATGCGATCCAAAGGTAGTTATTGCTGATGAACCTACTACTGCACTTGATGTTGTCATTCAAGATCAAATACTTAAAGAATTAAAGAAAGTTCAAGAATTATTAGGTTTGAGTTTAATTTATATTTCTCATGATATTGCTGTTATTGCAGAAATGACTGACAATATGGCTGTTATGTACGCAGGATCAATCGTTGAATTAGGTCCAACTTCAGATGTTTTCAGTAAACCAAAACATGCATATACAAGATTGTTGTTAGAATCTACACCATCTGTAGTTGGAGAAAAAAAGAAATTAAGATCATTAGATGGTGAACCACCAAGTTTAATTGATGAAAAAAAAGGATGTTCCTTTTCACCAAGATGTCCAGCTCCAAGTAAAGAATGTAAAAACCAAGAATTAGATATGAAATTAATAGAAGTAGTTAAAGGGCATTATGCTGACCAATGCTGTGTTGAGTGTGGATAATATATGAGTAAAAATGTAATTGAAGTGAAAAATTTAGAGAAATATTTTGATATTTCTGGTGGATTATTTAGTAGAACCAAAGAAGTCGTAAAAGCTGTAGATGATGTTAGTTTTGAAATACCTGTTGGAGAAAGCCTTGGTTTAGTAGGACAGAGTGGATGTGGTAAAACAACTACTGCTAGGTCACTTTGTTTGCTTGATCCTAAGACAAATGGGGAAATTAACTTTTTAAATCCAGAAACAAAAAAGATGGAAAGCATTGATGATCTTGATGACATAGAATTAAAAAACTTCAGAAGAAATATACAAATGATATTTCAAGATCCCTATGAATCTCTAAATCCAAGATGGACGATTAAAGACATAATACTTGAACCCTTAAATATACATAATATTGGAGAAATATCAGTCAGAGAAGAAGCAGTTAAAGAAATTTTAAAAACTGTAGGATTAACACCTCCAGAAAATTATATGCCTAGATATCCACATGAATTATCTGGTGGTCAAAGGCAACGAGTATCTATTGCTAGAACTTTAATTATGAAACCTAGTTTTGTCGTTTGTGATGAACCAACTTCTATGTTAGATGTTTCAATAAGGATATCAATTATGGATTTAATGTTAAATTTAGCAAAAGATTTAGGGATTTCATATTTATACATAACCCATGATTTGGCTGTTGCAAGGTACATGTGTAACAGAATTGCTGTAATGTTTAATGGCAAAATTGTCGAAATAGCTGAAACTGAAGAATTACTTAGTAATCCTGTTCATCCTTACACAAAAAGATTAATATCCTCAATACCTGTACCAGATCCTAAGTACAACAGAGTTGAGTATGATTTAAATTATGACGAACTTAATGAAATAATTAAAAACAACCCTGATAAAAAGATGGTCGATATAGGAGGAGAGCATTTTATTGCTACCCATGACGTGAAGGATATACTTTATTGAAATTTAAGGATATATTTTTAATTCCAAACTTGATAACTATATCAAGACTACTTATTACAATCTACATATTTATTTCCACTTCAGCAGATGAATTTATAATTGCAAATTTAGTATTGTTAATAGCTTTAATTGGAATTAGTGATTCTGTTGACGGCATTGTTGCTAGAAAATTAAACCAAGTATCTAATCTAGGAACTATATTAGATCCCATTACCGATCGGATAGTTTTTGTTCTTCTTATTTTCTGGTTATCTTCATTTTTTAATCCTATATTTTTGATATTATTAATAATTCGAGAAATATTAGTTTCTTTAGGGGGCTTATATGTACTTAAAACTGAAAAAACAGTAAAAGTAACAAATAAAGGAAAACTTGGTACTGCTTTGATATTTATATCAATTTGTTTAGGTATTTTAAATAAAGATATAAACACAGTATTTATTGATCTTTTCATGTATATTTCATTGATTTTTTACTATTTTGTAGCATTAGAATATTTATATAAATTAAATAAAAAAAATGAATAATGAAACTACTCCATTTGAAGACTCTTTGTTTATTAATCAAAGTGCAAAATATATCATTTCAACTTTAAATGATGATATTAAATCATCTTCATGGGTATTAACTAATGGTATACACAAAATAGGAAGACTGGATGATAAGGAAATAATATTAGATGACATAACAGTATCTAGAAATCATGGTTTTATTTCAGTTGATGATGATAATTTAATAATTACTGATGAAGGTTCAACTAATGGTATATTTGTAAATGGTGAATTAGTTAAAGAAACTAAACTACACTCAGGTACAAGAATTCAAATAGGAAAATTTTACTTGGTTCTTTCAAAAATAGATTAAACATGAATATTGGAAAAGCTGTAAATACAATTAAAAAATATTATCCTTCTGTATCAATATCAAGGTTAAGATTTCTAGAAAATGAAGGATTAATAAAACCAAAAAGAACCAAAGGTGGCACAAGAGTATACTCAGAAAAAGATATTGAACGAATAAAAAAAATCATTCATTTACAAGAAGAGCAATTCTACAGTCTTAAAGCAATAAAAAATAATCCAGAATTAATTAGATCAAACAAAAATAAACAATTGGTAATAAAAGATTATTCCAAACATGATGCTTTAAGACAATCAGGTTTAAGTGATGCCAACTATGATGATCTAATTGAATATAAATTTGAATACAACCAAACTACTTTCACTCAAAATGATGTTGATAGATTAACTGCGTTTGCTTATTTTTATAATCTAGGATTAACAGCTAAAAATTTATCAGTTTTAAAATCTTTATCAGATAGGAGTACAGGATTTTTAGAATCCATAATTAATATTTCTGAAGACAGTAAAGATCATGAAAAAGAAATGGCAATAAAACATTTTACAACAATTATTGGGAGTTACGTATTAAAAGATATTTGAGCTATGTATTATTATTCATTTTACTTATACATAATCAAGCTATTGGTGAAGAATTATCAGAAGATATTTTAAATACTGATTATTATATTTCTTACGATCTTCAGAATGAGAAAGTTTTGTATAGTAAAAATATTGAAGCCAGAATTTACCCTGCTTCAATTACAAAACTAATAACCGCTGCTGTATTACTAGATTATTACACAATAAACGAAACTATTAACACTAAATTTCCTGATGGTTATACCTATGATGGAAAAGTGGCCAACATTAAAGAAAATATAGATATAAGCATACAAAATCTACTTGATCTACTATTAGTTTATTCTGCCAATGATGCAGCTTATATTGCAGCAATGGCAGTTTCAGATAATCTAGATGATTTTATAAAGTTAATGAATAAAAAATCTAAATCTTTGGGTATGACAAATACAAATTTTAAAAATCCAGACGGTCTAGATAATGAAAATCATTATACAACTTTAAATGATTTACTAATTTTAGGAAAATATGTCATACAAAATAAACAAATAATTACTACAGTTAGTAAATCAAAATTTATTTCCTACGCTTCTGGTGAAGAAATAAAATATGAAAATACTAATTTATTATTAGATGAAGGATTTACTGGATTAAAAACTGGTTGGACAGATAAAGCTGGATTAACTTTTTTAGGTTTTAATCAGTTAAACAACAGAGAAATTATAACAATAGTAAATAAATCAACAGTAGATGAAAACAAATATAATCATTTTTCTGACAGTAAAATACTATATAAAACAAGCATTGAATCGTATGGTGAATATAAAATAATTGAGAGTAATTCGTACATATATCAAATAAGAAACAATAATAATTTGGAAAAATATAAATCAAATATGGAATGGTCGGTTTTTATAAACAAAAATAATAAAAACTCAATAAAACTAATTAATTATAAAAATAAAACTATATTTTATGAATTTGGTGATGATGAAATATCCTATAAAATTAAAAATAATTCACATAGAGTAAAATGGAGTTTTGACCCCTTCAAAATATTTAGATTAATTGCAAGTCAATAAATTAAATATTTTTTAATAATTTTAAAAAAATAATTTTTACTTCTAATCTTTTATTATGGCAAAAAATATTAATGTAGAAGTTAACTCTATAAGACTTGAAGAAAAGTCTGAATCACCTGTCTTATTGCTACTTGATCCAATAACTCACAAAGTATTACCAATTTGGATTGGTACTATAGAAGCTGTTTCTATTGCGTACGCACAAGAAGGTATTTTACACGATCGTCCACAAACACACGATTTGCTTTTAAATTTTATTGAAGCATTAGATAGTAATATTAATGAGGTTAATATTTCAAAAATAGAGAACAATACTTACTATGCAAATATTAATTTTGAAACTCAAGATGGAACGGTATCTCTTTCAGCAAGACCAAGTGATGCAATAGCTTTAGCTTTGAGATCTAATATTCCAGTAACCGTTAATGAAGATGTATTTCTTTCTAATTCCATAGATTTAATAATTGAAAATAAAGATGAAATAGAAGAATTCAAAGCTTTTATTGAAGATATCAACCCAGAGGATTTTTCTTAAAACCTTGATAATATAATCAAACATAGTAGATTGTAGTTATGAGACAGGGTTATACAGGACCAGAAGTGTGTAAAATAACTGGTATATCTTATAGGCAATTGGATCACTGGACATCGACAAAATTAGTAAATGCTTCAATTAGAAATATTAAAGGATCTGGTTTCCACAGGATATATTCATTTCAAGATATAGTTAAAGTAAAATTAGTAAATAAATTAAGAGATGCAGGAATCAGTCTTCAAAAAATCAGAATAGCACTTGAGAACGTTAATAAAATTTTAGGTAAAGAAATAAATATAACTGACATATCAATTTTTTCAGACGGACAATCTATTTATGTAGTAACTGACAATAATCAAATGTTAGATTTATTACGCAAAGGACAAGCTGTTTTTGGAATATCATTAGGGCCTGTACACACTGAAACGGAAGCTGAAATATTTTCCTTATATCCAGAAAAAATTTCAGCAAACAAAATATGAAATTTGCCCACCCATCAGAAAGACTATTTACAGAACATTTAGATTTATTTGAAATACCATGGGTATATGAACCAACTAGCTTTCCATTAAAGTGGGGTAGTGGTTCGATAAAGAAAATGTTTACGCCAGATTTTTACTTACCTTCCTTAAATATATATATAGAAATAACAACGATGAATCAAAAACTAATCACAAAAAAAAGAAAAAAAATTAACTTAGCTAAAAAACTATATCCAAACAAAAAGTTTAAGTTAATTAATGAAAAAGAATTTTATAATTTTCTTACAAAAGATAAAATACATTTAGTTCAAGAAGCTATAGCTAGCTGACTTTATTAATAAATCTTCTGGATTCTTTATTCCTATTTTTTTACATATATCTAATTCTTTATTTATATTCGTATTACTCATTAATCGATTATCTGTATTTAAAGACACATTAAAACCTATGTTTATTAAATCATTAATAGGATGATGTTTATAATCTTTATACATGTTTGTATGAATATTTGATGTTATACATACTTCTAACGGTATTTTATTGTCTATAATATAACCTGCTGTATTTCCTACTTTTTTGTTAGTTAAATCAATGTCTTCTATTATTCTTACCCCATGCCCAATTCTTTTAGCACCATTATCTAAAGCATCCTTGATTGAATTAACATTATCACCCTCTCCAGCATGTATCGTTATATTTATACCAGCATCTCTGACTCTTTTAAAAGTATCTTTAAATATAGAAGGTCTGTAATTTAACTCAGGTCCAGCAATATCAAAACCAATAATTAATGGTTTATACTTAATTGCTATTTCTCCAACTTTCTCCACATTTTTTTTATCATTTCTCATACCACAAAGAATTAAACCAGATTTAATACCGTAAATATTTTCAGCTTGTTTAAAACCAGAATTTATTGCTTCAAGAACATTCTTAATATTTAAATTAGAATTAACAGAGTATAGGGGAGCATACCTACTTTCATACAAATTTATACCACAATTATGCATATCTTCTGCAGCTTCAAAAGAAATACGTTCAAGATTTTCATATGTATTCATTAAAGCTGTTGTATGTATAAAAGCTTCTAAATAATCTTCTAAAGATTTACAATTTGATCTATCAAAAAATTTATTTATATTAGAAGTATCTAATAATGGTCTATAAGAAGCTGATTTAGCAAGTTCTAGGGCAGTCTCTGCTCTCAAACCACCGTCTAAGTGATCATGTAAAACAGCTTTATTCATAACGCAACATAATATATAATATACGACAAAGAGTAAAACTAATAAAACTAGTTAATTTCATTAAGAACACTCTCCTTATGAGTTAATGGTAGCCAATGTCCTGCACCTTTTATTTCTTTAACTGTAATCTGTGTGCCAAGATTCATTAGACGATTACTCATCTTATCTGTTAATTTTACAGCAACATCTAATTCTCCATAGAGAAAGGTAACAGGTATGTTTACTTTATTACGCCATTCATTACTTAATTCAATATTTAAATCAATATTTGAATACCAACAAATTGGTTGATATAAGGAGTAACCCTTAAAATGATTTATGTAATTGTTAATCGTATTATTATCAACAACTAACTTCCCTGCTCTACCTTGAGTGAATAAATTTTTCATTGATAAATCTGGTTCTTCTACATTTGTATATACATCTCTATATGACAATCTAAAGAAAGACTCAAGATTTGGATCAATTTCTTTTGATGACTTTTCTGGATCTTGAAATGAAGTAATATAATGATCTCCAAGATTAAATCTTAATTTATTGTAGATATGAGTACTAGGAAACTCATCGCCTCCACATACTGATATAAATTTTTTTATATTTATATTACTTCTTGATATCACTGCCCAGCCAACTATTGATCCCCAGTCATGACCTACTATTGTTAATTCATTATCTAAATCTAATTCATTTATTAAATCTTCTATATCTGTTGCTAAAGACTCTATATTAAAATCGCTTACTAACGAATCTTTTATTTTTGATAATGGATATCCTCTTTGTTCAGGTACAGTCACTCTTTTATTATTTTTAATAAGTTCTTTTTTAATTTCATCCCAAAAATATATATTAGATGGGAATCCGTGTAATAAAAGAACATCACTCCCCTCGCCTTCAATGGTGTAAGTTAATTTCATAAAAGTTTATTTTTTCTTAATATCACAATACTTAAACAAATAGCAAAAAAGAGCCACTGAATTGAATAACTCATATGTGGTGGATTATAACCTGTATTTAAAGGGGCGCACTCAATACCAGCACCACAGTTAGAAGTTAAATGTATATATCTAGCAGATAAATATATATTTTGATCATTTTGAATAAAGTCTTTATCAATACGAAAAATATATTCGGAACCAATGCTGTCATCCTGTCCCACTGGTGATTTTATATCATAATTTAATAAGAAACCTTCAAATCCATATCTAAAATTTCCTAACTCGAAGCTGACATATTCCAAAGGTATCCATCCATGATTTACAGTTAAATGAATATTATTTTGGTTTCTATAAATAGCAACAATGTGATAACCAGATTCTCCGTTATGGACTCTTGAACGCAATTTATAATAATCTATAAGACTAAATGATCCATTTAATTTTATATATGTATCAATTGGAGTTAAGTTTATTTCGTCAATGCTTATTAATTCTTGATTTATTTCATCATAAGATAAGCTTACGTTGTTCTGATATCTGTTGAATTGCCAATATGAAAGTATTAAAAAAATAAAAACAATTATAAAACCAAAATAAAATAAACTTTTATGAGGCAAAGACTTTAATTTTTCCATTTTGCATCTCCCCTTCTTTTGTCTCCATATGAAAATAGTTCAGATTCATAACCGGTTACACAAACACCACCAAAATACATATCATTTACTTCAGTTGTTGTTGTATTTTTAAGATTAACTTTTACACCTGGCTCAGATCGTACTTTTCCATCCATATTTACATGGTATCTTGGTTCATTAATAGATAATTTCCAATTATTATTTTTTGTATAATTATTTATAACTAGTGCAAGTGAGGAACTAATTCTATCAGCACCCGGTGAACCAATAGTAACAATTCCATTTTTGGAATTAATAATTAAAGGACTCATATTTGAAATTAATCTTTCACCATTTGTTTCACCAAGAAAACCTTGAGGGTTTAGTTCTATCTCTCCAAGAGAATTATTTAAATACATTCCAGTATTTTTACATATTACTCCGGAACCATAACCACTAGAGAAAGTAATTGAAAAATGGTTATTGTCCGTATCAGACGTGTTAACTTGTACTGTAGATGGTGAACTGTTAATACTTTTAATTTCTTTATCAATTTTATTTTTTCTATTTCCAAAAAATTCTAAATTATTTTTTCTGTAAAGATAAATATCTTGTAATTTTTTTTCTATATTTATCGAGTTTCTTTGTATTACGTCTAAATATTTAAGAACCATAAGACCACCTATAGATGGACCATTATGTCCAGTTATTTTTAAATCTTTATAAATATGTTCAAACTTTGAATCGTGAATAAGATCGTATGTTTCAAAGTCTTTTTTTGTTGCATGTCCACCTTCATTCTCTATAGTTTTCAGTACTTCATTAGAAATATCTCCATAATAAAAATTATCAAAGTCACTATCTGCTAGATGCTTTAATGTATCAGAAAGTTTGCTTAGCTTAACTACACCATTTTCTAAATCTTCATTAAGTGGTTTAAGAACTTTAGCTGACTCGTCATGCCACATGTAGAGAGGTTTTAGAGAATGAATAAAATAATCCTTACTAGGTTGAGTTATTTTAAAACCATCTTTTGAAATTTTAATAGGAAACTCAAGAAGTTTTTTAAGTGGTAATGTTGAATAATTTTTATATATAAAATCTAAAATCTTGTAAATACCTGGAATAGCAAATGTATTAGCTCCTGCATATGTTTCGACATGACCTCCATAAGTCATAGTAACTTTTTGTTTTTCGATACTTCCCTTCTTAAAAGAATTTGGTGATACAAAATAACCATCTATTGTATGTTGTGTATTTTTTTTACCATCATAAAAAGTAAGCAAACCAGCTGAAGTAGGCGAACATACACCTAATTCAGTTACCATAGCTGTAACTACGCTTGTAATTAAAACGTCAGCTGCATTTGGACTCAAATCTGATATTGATTCCGCTGCTTTTACTGTATATTCAGACGTGCTTGCTAATGAAACTTTCACACAAACATTTTAGTTTATAAAAAGAGTATGCGAAGATATATATATGGATCCTGTAATTAAAAAATTTGACAATAACATATATCAAATAGATGTTCTTATGGAAGATAAAAAAGATAGAATGGCTTGTTACTATATCGATTCAAAAGATCCAATATTAATAGAAGTTGGACCATCTAACTCTTTTCCTTATTTAATTACAGGACTTGAATCTATTGGAATTAAAGATATTAGAAGATCTGCAATAACACATTTGCACCTTGATCATGTAGGTGGCATCGGCCATATGGTCGAAGAGTATAAAGATCATTTTGTTTATATACATGAACTCGGCGAAAAACATTTGCCAAATCCGGATAAACTTTGGAAAGCAGTCGCGGATGTCTATACAGAAGAATGGTTAGAAAATAATTGGGGTAAAATTAAGCCAACACCATTAGAGAATATCAAAACTTTAAGTGACGGATATGAATTTAAACTTAATAAAACAAGATTGTTAAAAGCTCTTTATAGTCCTGGTCATGCAAAGCATCATTATACTTTTTATGATGACGAGTCTGGAACAATGTTTATGGGTGATACATTAGGTTTAATTTATCCTCATGGTGAATTTGTACAACCAAATCTACCTCCACCTGATTTTGATAAAGAGTTATTATTTAAGACGTTAGACAACATCAGCAAGTATGATTTATCGAAATTAGCCATAGCTCATTTCGGAATACACGATGAACCATATAGATTGTTAGAAAATGCATATAAGAGTATAGAAAGTTGGATTAATTTTATAACATCTTTACCTGACACAAGTGACGAGGAAGCGGCCTCACTACTTATAACATGGGTAAAAACAAACTATGAAATACTATTAGTTGATAATACGACAATAGATAATTACATTAAAAATATGAATCCTTTAATGCAAATTAGAGGAATTAGGAATTATCTAAATAAGAAAAACCCCTAGTTTTCTAGGGGCTCTTCAATAAAAGTCGGCGGTGTTCTACTCTCCCAGAGGGTTGCCCCTCAAGTACCATCGACGCTAGTGGACTTT
>MDSV01214796.1_pt1 | contig 11624 bp, 7 predicted proteins | sample 810851 | NCBI WGS metagenome assembly MDSV01 (sample SAMN05326640, study PRJNA326480) | marine metagenome | isolation source: seawater | place: Atlantic Ocean: North East | collected 2012 | reverse complement strand
TCAACTTTTGCTTTCTTAAATGCTGTAGCAACATCATACTCTTCAGCATTAGCATCCATTACATCAGAGTTAGGAGAAGGAGCAAAATCTGCATCTAGACCTTCTTTCCTTACTCTTATTCTCTTTTCAGATACTTTAGTATAGTTACTTGGTCTAGGTTCTTCTTCTTTCTCTCCTCTTCTATTATACCCCATCACTTCTTCTACATCTCTTAATGGGTTACCTCCTTCATTTAAATTTAATAAAGTTTCTTTTACTGCTTTTCTAAAATTTCTTAAATGATCTAAAGCTTCAGATTTATCACCTTCTTCCTTAGCATCAATTGCAGCACCTAAATGTTTATTTTCACTATGATAATTTACATCTTCAAATGAACCGTAAAGTGCTTGCATAGTTTCTAAAGGAGTATTTAATCTTACTTTTAAACCAGCTTCTAACATACCCTCATAATCAAAGTCATTTGACCACATATCTCCTGGTTTGAAAGGTTTAACTATACTATCAGCTTTACCGTAGTTTTGAATATCTTTCATTTGCTGATCAGTCATCTGCTCTTCTACTTCTTCATTCTTCTTTTTATTTCTTTTATGACCGTGATGAGATGAAGTTAATATGTTTAATTCGTTTACTGGTATATTTTCTACTGTTTGGCTTCCCTCTTTAAAAAATACATCATAATGAGTTACAGTACCATCTTCTAATAAAGTATGTTTACCCTCTAAACATATACCAGCACCATATTTTTCATGCATTACATGATTAGCACAGTTATGTTCTATATTACCTCCTTCTCCTACATCATCTCTATCGACGCTTTCACTTTCTTCGTATTCATCCCAAACAGCTTCTGCACTATTAAAGTCTATAGTACCATCAAAAATTTCGTCTTTATAAGTTCTAATGAAGCTTAGTGCTTCATCATTAGATACTTTATAATCTTTTTCTGGATGACCATCTTTAGTTAAAATATCTATAACTTTTCTTAAAGCCATTTTTCTATTATGGTTAGAAGCTCTTTCTCCTGGTATGCCTGGTTCTGTTGGAATAGCATCTGCTTCAGATACTTCTTCTTTTAACTCAGCTTTTTTCATACCATTATAAACATCTTTATCATTTCCTTTTTTATACTCTACGTAATTATCGTGTTTATCTACTTTTTTAGAATCACCTGAAAGTAAATTAAGATAGTGTAAAGGATCTTTTTTAAGATTTTTTAATGCTATATTTTTAGCTTTTTCTAACTCTTCTTCTTTAACAACTCCTGCAGAGTCAATGCCCATTTTTTCTAATTCTGCATCTGTTCCTCTTCTTAGACCTTCATCAGAAAATTTATTAGAATCTGCATATACATCATTTTCTTTAGCTTCAAACAACATACCTTTATTCTTTAGAATAGATACGGATGAGTCAAAACTATCAAATTGTGATATATAAAATGGGTATTCTCTCTTCATGTGTTGCAAGAATACACTTTTAGCCATTCTACCTTCTTGAACGGCTCTATATTTTTCGGTTACTGTTACTGTTCTCATATGCTATAAATAGTCGTATAGTTTAGTTGCGTATGGTCGTTTTTTTTTCTTAACTTTTGTATATCCTTGTTTCGTTAATGTCTTTACTGCTCTTGGAGATTCTTTTTTTCCAAATGCATATGGTGTTGCATATTGGGCTCCATCTCCAGGAGTAAAAGTAGCTCCTCCTACATTAGTAGTATTAGCTTCTTCTAATTCATATTCTTGCAATACTTCTTTAACTAGCTCTCTTAACCTACTAAGTTTCATTACAAACTTTTTAGTTCGTTAACTAAATCGTAATATTGCATAATATTTACTAAATGATTATCTGTTACTTTATCTCTTTTACCAATAGGTTTAATAGATTTAGAAACTTCATTTAGTTTAATTGAAACAACTGGGTCTTTTACTTTTTTAACTAAAGCTTTAACTTCTTTAGCTATTTTACCTAATTCTTCATTTACTAGATTTTTTAATCTAGGTGTAGAATCAACTGCAGTAATAAACTCTTTTAGAATATTTCTTTGTTCAGGAAGTAATTCTTTATAGTTATCGTTGAATTTTTCTAATAAGATTTTAAAAGTTAAAAGTTTTAAATCTTTATCGTAGCTAGAATATTCTTCAATTAAAGTATCTCTTACTTCTTTATCAACTTGTGGTGCTGATGTTAGGTGTTCTAATAAAGTAGATTTATTATCTACTAAAAATTGAGGATCAACTAATAATGTATTATTTTGAGCCTCTAATAAACAATATAGAGCAGCTAAAGGTTTATAATTAGGAACTTGAATACCAAAAAATTCTTCAACATCATAGTTCTTTTTAATTTCCGATATAAGTTCGTATTTTTTATTTTTAAGTACTTTCTGATTAAGTTTTCTAGAAATCTCTGTAATAGTAGAAAGTATTGCTTCTGCTTTACCTTGATTAACATTCTTGTTCTTAGTAATGAATTCGTATAATTTAAATTCTTTTACTAATGAATCATTACCTGTAAAAAACTTTTTAAGTATAGATATAGCAGCAGACTCTTTATTTGATAAAGTATCCGAGGCTATTTGTTTAACTAATAGCTCAAATATCAATCCAGTATTCCTGTACTTTGAGTGTTTTATCTTCATTATATACGTTTACTATTATAAATATGTATTAATTACCCAAATCCTTGATATTATCTTCTTTCATCATTTTTGCCTCTTTCTTTGATTTTTTATCAAAAACCATGTCTTTTAAGGCATCCAAGGACTCTTTGTTCTTATGGTATACTGCTTGGGTAGTTAAATTTTCATTTACATATTCATTATCACTAGGAAATCCACCTTTCATTCCTTGTTGTCCTAATCTATCTCTACCTCCCATTGGATCATCATTTGTGCCGTAAACTGAGAATTTTTCTTTAGGTCTTCCTCCTTCCGGTCCAGGTTCTCCATGTGAAGGTATTTCTTCGTATCCTAATGGAACTTCACCAGGTGCTCCTCCTTTTTCAGTAGAAGTAGCTCTTCTACCGTACATTGAAGCTAAGTCGTGTGGAGTACCGTAAGATCTACCTGATTTAGATGGATCATTACCTTCTCCTTCTATTTGAGCTATTCTAAAGATTCTCTTACTATCTTCTCTAACTAACTCTCTCATTTCGTTATATTGATCTTCTGATAGATTAAATATGCTTTCGTAAATATAGTCAGATGAAAATAATTTACTATCTTTCATTTGATTAGCTAAATCTACTTTTTCTTTTAGTAATGCTACTTTTTCCTGTTCAAATATAATAGACGGAGTAGTTAAGCTAATCTCAAAGTTAGTTAAACTTTCTCCTGTAAAACCTTGTGTATATAAATGTACTAAAGCAATCTTAGTTAATTCAGATTCAACTATTTTCTGTATTCTTTCTACTGTTCTTGCAAATCTTATATCTTCTGCAGCTAAAGTAGCTTTTCCAGATAAATCTCCTTCGAATCCAAAATACGCTTTAGGTACTTTAAGTGAAGCAAATAACTTATTTTGTAGATACTGAACGTCACCAGTACCATCGTAATCTAAACCTTTAGTAGTCTCTATTCTGGTTGATTGATCTCCTCCTCTAACAGGTAGGTAGAAATCTTCCATCATATTTTGCATATTAAACTTAAGGTTATATTGACCATCTTCTCCTATATAAGGAGTTTTTTTCATATTATTGATAGTCTTCTGCATAAACTGATCTACCTCTGAAGGAGGAATAGAACCGACATTAATGTAGAACATTCTCTTTTCAGGTGCTCTCATTATACGATGAATTAACATCGCATCTTCCATTAATGTAACTTGTTTATAAATCTTTCTAGCAGGTTCTATATAAGATCTACCGTATGGTAAGAAATTAGTATCAGATATTAATCTAAAATGAGCTATTTCATAATTATCAAAATCTAATACTTTTGTATTTCTTTTAGGAATATAATTAGGATCTTGAGATGCTGCTATTCCATCAGGATCTAATCTAAAATAAACTTTAGTAGGGTTATCAGGATCTTGACCTTCATGTCTACTCATATGATATACAGTGTAAGGGAGTACATTATATACTCCAAACTTTTCTGCTATCTCTAATTTTAAGAAATAATCACCGTATTTACACATTCCTCTAATCCAAGACCATAGATTAAATTCTATATTTAATACATCATAAAAAAGATTATATAGAACTCTTTGTAAATTTTCGTCTGAGGATTTGATTGATAAAACTTCTCCTTGATCGTTTTTTACAGTTGCTTCATCTGATAGTATGTCTAAAGTAGAAGCAATTATAGGGTCAGTATCCATAGCTTCATAATCTGAGTAAAGCTGTATTCTTAGGGTTTGGTAATTAAGATTAGGGTTAAATATATTTTTATTGTTATAGATATAAAGACGTGAAAATCTATCTACTAATGAATTAGTTTGATACCTTCCGGTAGTCTGTATCTTATTGACATCAGCTAATTTAAGCTGTTGACCCCCTACATTCCTAATGATTACGTCATTAGAAAATAATCTTCTTAATCTTCCAAATAGTGAAGTATCGGCCATTGTATACTAGTATTTTATATATAAATAGTTATTTTATAATAACCAAGAAATATCTTCTTTTTCTCGACCATTATCTATAATATAAGGATTATTTTGCGGACTTCCAACTTTTATTACAGCATTATTTTTAGCATTAAGGTTACTAAAAGAAGATAATTGAGCTCTAGCTAAGTCTAATCCTTGTTGTCTTAGTTTTAAGGCAGTATCTCTTACAAATAACGCAGTTGCACAAGACATTATTAAATCATCATTATAATTTGATTGAGCTTGTGGTTTACCATTTTTCCATATGAAAACTCTCATTTCTTGCAGTAACCTTTTAGATTGTATAGTAACTGATCTATCTCTAATATACTCTATCATTTTAGCTACTACTAAAGGTCTAGTACGCATAGACATAGTAAAACCAGGTACTAACTTATCTCTTTCGTATTTAGTCATATAAGATTCTACAGTTTCCATATTACTTGTAGAACTATAGTATAAATTACTGTACTGTCTTTCCATTATCTGTTCTATAGTAGCCCATCCTATATTAGCATTTTCTACTACTAATAATGCATCTGCATATTCAGAAGCTATACCAACAAGTACATTACCGAAATCTTTAGGTGATATTTTACCTTTATATTCTGCTACTTGAGTACAAGTTTCTACATCAAATATATGAAATGCTGAGTAATCTGTAGAATCTCCTCTAGCTACATCAGCTACTACCATATATGATTTTGAATAATCAGGAGATTCCCATACCCATAAGTTACTATCTACTCCTCTTTTTTCTAAAGGATCTTTTAAATAAGTTTGTTCGAAGAATATTAAATCATCTGGTTCAAATACAGTCGCACCTGAGGATAAGAAATCACAGTCACATTCTTGTGCTGCCATTCTAGGTCCTAGGTCAGTATCTTGTTGATCTCTCCATTGCTGATTTCTTTCAGGATGAACAGTCCAAGGTAGTTTGATAGGTAAAAATGAATTTTCTCCACTTTCTGCTTTTTCCCATGTTTGATGAAACCAATTACCAATACCATTAGGAGTTGATAAAGCTAAACATTGACCTCCTGTAGCTAATGTTTGTTGTGCTGCAGTAAATGTTTCTTCAATATTTTCTATAAATGCTGCCTCATCTATAAGTAGTAGTGATACCGCTTCTGATCTTGCTGCATCTGATGAAGAAGATTTAGCTTGTATTCTTGAACCATTTTTTAATCTTAATGATAATTTATTTTTTTCAACTGCAGTTAACTTTAACCACTTAGGTAATTGATCATACATAAAAATAGTTTTAGTAACTAAGTTTCTTGCTGTTGCTTGAGTAGTTGCTAAAGCTAATATATTTTTATCTTTATGAAATATCATTAACCATAAAGAATAGGCAGAGGCTAACGTAGATAAACCTAACTGCCTAGACTTCAGAGTTATTATATACTGATGATCCTTAAATAAATGTAAAATCTTATCTTGAAACGGATATAAATTGAATAGAATTCTTCCTCTAGTAGGATGTTGTATATAACAATACTTTTTCATAAAGTACGCCGGATTCTTGGCACACTTTATATATTCTTGTGCAATAATCTTTTTTATGTCCTGTGCCATAACTTATTTTAAATAAAAAATAACTGAGGATATGGATTATTCCATCTATATCCTAAAGATGCATTTTTTGGTGCTGCGGATGCAGAAGTATCTATAGCTCTACTATCAACTATTCTGTCTATATCTTCTTTTCTAAAAGTTAAATAATTACCAGATTTAGGGGACCAGAACAACATAGCTCCTATATTATTTTTATCCATATAAGAGTGTAAATTAATCTTTATCAAATTTTTCTTTGCTTGAGCTAAATCTAAAAGATCTTTTCCTGAGTTAAAATAATTATTAGTATACCCTTTATTATAGTATACTTGATTAACTACTTTAGCTATTTCATTGAAAATTTCACTATCTGATTTATTTTCTTTTTTAGCAATTTGATAAACTGCTTTCATACTGTGGGGTATACTTTCTATATTGTTTACATCTTGTAAAGATTCTCTACCTTTATCAGAAAGTAGTGATTTACCTAAATAATCTAATAAATCAACTGATGATGCTCTACCTCCTTGCTGTCCTAATCTGCCTCCAGTTTTTTTAACTTCTAAATTAGAACCTCCCCAATTCAAATCTCCTCCTCCAGCTCTGTTGTCTACATCTGAAAATAAAAGACCTAATCCTAACTCACCAGGGCCTATAGCTGAGCCTCTAGCATCTAATCCAGGTTCTATACTAAAAATTTTATTTACTGTGTCTAAATCTAAACCTGTTAAGTTAGGTATATTACCTTTTGGAGCAGCTAACTTTTTAGGTTTCTCTAAATAGTTTAATAAAACCTGTAAATCTGTTTCAGCCAGTCCTTGAAAAATTCCATCCAAAGCTCCTTGAGATCTAAATTTATCACTTGTATATCCTTTGTTAGCTAATTTACTTAAAATATCATCTTTATATCCGATATTTACTATACCTTTTCTAATTCTACCTATTTGATCATCAGACAATTCAGTGCTTTGTATCAAGTCTATTAATTGCTGCTTACCTGAGGCTTTTTCAGTTTCTTCAGTTAATTCTTTGATAAGTTTATTTAGTATAGCCTTATCTTCTGGGTTATCCATACTGGGTGTTCCAGTCTTAGATCTCCATGCCCATTCTGTATATAGTTTATCTGTAACGTTCATTATGCTTCTGGTTCTTCTCCTGGTTCTTCAAAATCAACTGGTTCTCCTGTAAGGTCTGCTCCTCCAGGTTCTTCACCACCTCCTAAATCATCTACGGCATCTCCTCCACCGCCACCGGTATCAGCTCCAGGAAAGTCGCCTCCACCACCTCCACCACCTGTGTCAGGAAGGTCAGCGGCTTCTCCATCTCCAGCTCCTTTCATAGGTCCTTCTTTATAAAGAATAGCTAATCTATCTAATGCTTGTTGGTAATCGTCTATTTTATCTATAAAATACCTTTTACCTTGTATTTCAGCTTGAAATGATTTACCAGTCCATTTTAAAATATAGTCTTGTCCGTTCTTTAAGTTTATTCTAAATGCAGTTGGTCTAGGAGAAATCCAATCTATAGAATCTATAAATTCTTTAAAGTCTTCAGTCTGTAGTTTTATAATAGCATTTTTTAAAGTAGGAAACTTACCTAATATCTGATCAGTAGCATCTTCTAATACTGTTTCTTTAGGAGCTTCTTTATCTCCTGGTTCTTCAGGTTCAGGTTCTTGCTCTTGTAACTGATCAATTAAGTTTTCATTTAACTGTTTATCTTCTCTTAAATGATGTAAATAAGGTTCTTTAGTACCGTCTTCAAATTCTATAGTAAAGTTTTCAGGATCATTACTATCATTTTTATCAATTTTGATTACTCTTCTACCTCCTATAGTTAAACCTTCAGAAGGAAATCTAGATTTAAGTTCATCTATAGCTTCTAACATTCCTCTTCTCATCCTAAGCATAGCATATTGCTCAGGTCTTTCTTTCCTTAAGTATGTTTGTAATTTCCTGTAATTAGTTCTGATAAGTTCGAACAATTCTCTTGCAGCTGCATCTTTTCTGATATCTTCTTGTTTAGCTAAGGATTTTAAATCTTTTATTATATCACTAAAATTAGTATAAAGACTATCAAAAGAAGGAAGCTTAATAATTTTATGTGCTATAGAACCTGTTACCTTATTTTTGTCAGTAAATTTAAAATATGTTTCTAAATCTCTATCAAAAAAATCATATTCAGCATTAACCGGCCCGTACTTATCTTCTATCTTTTTAATAAAATCTTTAGGTAATTGATTTACCTTTTTTGTTCTATCATCATCATCACGAGGTACAGGCATTTCTGCTAGTATTTGTCCGTATGTTTCTAAGATAAGTTTTTCTAATTTATGCATATTATTATTTTTTATCTGCTTTATTTGCATAGATTGCTTTTCTTTGAGCATCTGATTTGTATTTACCTTCTTTTTTTAGGCCGGTAAGTTTTTCAAATTGCTTTTGATCAATCTTACCTTTAAGTAAAGATATAACGTGTGTTGTGATATCTTCACCTGTTTTTTTGTTTGTTACCTGCATTTCTTCTACTGCGTCAGTATAAGCCATATTAGTAGGATCACCTTTAGAAGGTTTAATTTTGGTATTCATACCATCTCCTTCGGTAGGGTAATTATCGTCATCTAAATCATCATAATCTCCGCCTTCTAATCTATCTACTTCACTACCTAATGTGGTATCATATCTATTATTTGAGTAAGCTAAATTAAATACTCCGTATCCTTCCATTCTAGACATTTCATTAGGAAAATTTTGTCTTACTAAGTCTCTAGCTTCAGATCCTAATTCTTCTACTTGATCGACTATATTTCTTAATTCGTAAACAGCTTCTTCTTGTTCAGGAGTTTCAGCGAGTTGTTGATTTTTATTTATTCCGGATACTTTTTTATCTAAAGCATCTTCAACTTTTTTCTTTTTATCGTTTAAGTCTTTTAGAATATCAATTACTTTATTTTCTTCTCCACTAGCACTTTTAAATATATGATCTCCTCCTTTTTCTTTATACATTTTAGCAAATGATTTCATTTTATTTACTATCATACTATGTACTTGTTGTAGTTTAGATACTGATCCTTTCATAGAAGCAGGTACATCATCACCCATTGCTTCATCTTTTTTTACTTTTAATCCTTTTGTTTTAGGGTCATAAACTATATCATCTTCGTTAACAGGAGTCTGTCTTGACATATCATCAAATACTCTAATTGATTTCATTAAGGCTGATGCAAACTCTCCCAATCTACTACCAGGTATTTGAATAAAATTAGGACTCATAGTAGTCATTCCTGGTACAGTTATTTGTAGAGCTGGTCCACCTTTACCTGCAAATCTTTTAAAATGTAATCCTTTTTTATCATATAAATCAGTTCCTTCTTGAAGCTTATCATCATCGTCATGATCTCCATGCCATAATTCTTTTACATCAAAAGGATTAACAGGTCCGTCTGAGTCTAAATAAGCTTGGATAACTTTAAGACTTAATGTATATTCATCTGCAATACCGGCTATTACTTCAGCAGCTTCTTCTCTTTCTTCAAATCCTGATTCAGCAGCTCTATCTCTAATAATACCTTTTATCATATCCATATCACCTCGGCCTTCTTTTACTAACTTATCTATATATTTAGCTTGACCGGCATGTCCTTTAGAAGATTTTTTTAATGATTTACTCATATCTTTTAATTTTTTCTTTTCTCCTTTATTAAGATCAGCTTCCTTCATATTCATATTATCTATTTCATCACGAACCCATTCTTTTTCACTTGAACCTAGTTGACCATAATCCATACCAAATTCAGATTGTGCTACCTCATCATAATCGTATGATTCATTCATATCATAATCACGAAGTTGTTTTGCAATTTTATACATACGATCTTCAATTTTATTTAACTCACTACCGTACCTATCAGCAATTGGCCCACCTTCTGGTTCAGCTTCTTGCTCCATATCTCTAAATAATTGCTCTCTTTGTTTTTTCAAGTCAGCTAACATACCTCTCAATGTTAAAGCTTCATCGTAATCAATTGATGAAGTAGGATCAACTTTAGAATCCATATTAGCTTTTTTCATTTTCATTGCTCTGAATTTCATTAAAGCAGGATCATTATGCTTTTCCATATCAATCTCATTATACTGAGTTACTGGTGGTACTTTAGATCGTTGTTTATCTTTTGGATCGCTTAATCTAGCTCCTCTTTCTCTTGCATCTTTAGTTAATCTTCCTTTGACTAAATTACCAGATTTAGTAAAATAATGTCCTTTTGGTGCTCCTTTAGTTTCATCCATTTCAGCACTATGATCTGGGATCATTATACCGTAGGCTTCTAAATCCATTACTGCATCATGCATAAATGAAGAAGCTTCTCCTGATGCTATATCTCCATCTCTAAACATAAAGTAAATAATAGCATTTCCAGCTCCATCATTATCGACGTAATCCATTTTTACATTATTACCATCTATATTTTTAGTTATAATAGCTTCGGCTTTTTTAAAGTCAGCTCTAGGTACTTTTATATAATGATGATCATCTCCTTCTCCTTCATTAACTTCATCATCAGCAGTTCTATCATACTCTTTAAAATGATTAACTAATGCATTAGCTAAAACATCAACATGTACTATAGGATCACCTGAAGGTTTTACTCCTACATTAACTAATTCAGTTTGTTTTTCGAATTCATCTAAATATAATCCTTCTTGATAGATATGAAAAGCTAGTTCATCTTTTTTACCATTTTTGAATAAAACTCTGATATCAAAGCTACCTTCATCTATTCTTACTACCTTAGTTGAATTAAGCTGTTCACCTAGTTGCATGTAGGCTTTAATTACTGCTTCTCCAACTTTCTTAGCTATTGCTTTAGTTTCTACCACACTAAAAGCTTCTTTAACTACTTTTACTGGAGTTTCAGGATTCTTTTCAGCGAATTCTGCTGCATCTTTTTCATCTTCAAATTCTACAGCTTCTTTTAGTACCTCAAGTTTTTTTAAGATATCTTCTTTTATAGTATTTAATTGGCTTTGTTTAGCCTGTATGTCTTCAGGAGATAGGTCTTTATATGTTCCGTTTTGTAAACATTTGAGAGTTTTTTCACACGTCAAAAGTTTAGCTTTAAGTTCTTTAAATGTCATCATAATTGATTTATTTCAATAGAGGGTACTACGTTTCTTTATAAATAGATTAGTTCTTCCAAATAACATTCTTGAACTTCTCCGGGGAAAGCCCGAAAAAATTAGTTCTCCAATGGGTTTGGTCGAAAAAATCTAAGTGATACCACTCATTTTTTCTATTCCATAAAACATCAGCAATATCATCCCAGTCTTTATTGACTATAAATTGCTCAATTTCTTCCTTTTTCTCTATAACTTGTTCGTAGTTGAAAGCATCCCATTCATAATGAAATACTTCAAATACTCTATCTGGAGAAACATAATCTATTGATATGTCTATTCCCCATTTAGGTTTCATTTTAATAAG
>MDSV01183916.1_pt1 | contig 11624 bp, 10 predicted proteins | sample 810851 | NCBI WGS metagenome assembly MDSV01 (sample SAMN05326640, study PRJNA326480) | marine metagenome | isolation source: seawater | place: Atlantic Ocean: North East | collected 2012 | reverse complement strand
GGTGGATTCATCTGAGCATAAGTTCCAAGTTTGTCATAACAATCTGGTGCATAAATTGTTAAATGCTGAGGAGTTATCTCAAATGTAATATTACCTTTATGTTGGGATAAAAAATCAATTTCTTCTTTTGTTGTTATGTGAAGAACATGTGCTTTCTTATTATATTTATTAGCAATTCTTACTATTCGTCTAGTAGAAGAAATTGCACACTCTGCACTTCTCCAAACTGGATGAGAATGAACATCTCCATCTTTAATTAATTTTTTATTTATATTTAAGATTGCTTCATCTTCAGAATGAACTGCCACAACTTTTGAGCTATTTTCAAACACTTTTTCAATATCTTTTTCTTCAGCAACTAATAAATTACCAGTAGAAGATCCTGCAAAAAGTTTAATTCCACAGCAACCCTCTAAATTTTCTAAATCAGCTAATTCATTTCCATTATCTGCAGTTGCACCAAAATAAAACGCATAATTGCAATACATTCTATTTTTAGCGAGATCTAATTTTCTTTGAAATTCTGCTTTGGTTGATGTTGGTGGATTAGTATTAGGCATTTCAAAGACGCTAGTAATCCCTCCAGCAATCGCAGCCCTACTTCCTGAATGTAAATCCTCTGTATCAGTTGAGCCAGGCTCTCTAAAATGAGTTTGTGTATCTATGCAACCAGGCAAAACCGTTTGCCCTTCAGCATTTAAAGTTTCTTTTGCTTCTTCTGATATTTGACCAACTTTGTGAATTTTTCCACCTTTAATAGCAATATCTACATCTTTTAATTCACCCTCGATGTAACATTCTCCATTTTTAATTAAAAGATCTAACATTTATAAAAAAAGTAATTATATTATAAATCGATAGTAATCAATTATGAATATTAATAGCGCTTGTATTTTAGAAGATAGAGGAATTTTATTCGTTGATGGAGATGATGCAAAACAGTTTTTGCAAAGTATTATAACAAATAATATAGATAAGGTGGATGAGTCAAAATCATGTTTTTCATCTTTGTTATCACCTCAAGGAAAATTTTTATTCGACTTTATTATAATTAAACATAAAAAAGGCTACTTTATTGATTGTGAAAAATTACAAATTGATGAATTATTTAAACAATTATCATTTTATAAGTTGCGATCAAAAGTTCAGATTTTAAATTTAAGTAATGAATTTGTTGTAGTTGCTTTAAGTTATGAAAAATTTAAATCAATTGAAAACTCAAAAGATCAATTAGGGTTTACAGTTAAATATAGAGAAGATCCAATATTATTAGATCCAAGAAATAAAAAACTTGGAGCTAGATTAATAATTAATCTTGAAAAACTTTATTTATCATTAAAAAAGCTTGATTTAAAAACATTAAAAGATGAAGATTATTATAATTTAAGTTTTAATTTAGGCATTTCTCAAAAAAATACAGATAAACTTAAAAATAAAATATTTGGAATAGAGTGTAATTTTGATGAACTCAATGGTATAGATTTTAAAAAAGGGTGCTATATTGGTCAAGAAAATACATCTAGAATTAAACTTAAAAAAAAATTATTTAAAAGATTGTTTCCTATCAAAGTAGTTAAGGGAAATATAAATGAAGGTGATAAAATATTTAACCAAGATAACGAAATCGGACAAGTCTTAATTAATAGTTACTATCCTTTTGCTATTATTAAATATAAGTCAGAAAATTTTGATTTTAACTCGTTATTTAAAGCTAATAATGCAACAATTAAAATTATAAAGCCAAATTGGTTAAATTTAAATTGACAAATGTCTAAAAATTCTAAAAAAAGTTACTTATACTTAATTATAAGTATAAAAAGTAACTATAACAATGAGTTAAAATAATATGAGTCTAAAAGGAAAAGTAAAGTGGTTTAATCCAACTAAAGGATTTGGATTTATTGAAAGAGACGATAAAGAAAAAGATGTATTCGTTCATACATCGGCTGTAAGAGATGCGGGAATGAATGGACTAAAAGAAGGTGAAGAACTAACTTTTGATGTTGAAGATGGTCCAAAAGGTCCTAACGCAACTAATTTAAAGTCTGCATAAATTTTTACAAAATATAAACTGAAGTTTTTAAAAATATTTATTACTACTTATTAATTAAAAACTTCAGTTAAAAATATGTCTTCAAAAAAAGCATTAAAGCAATCTCAGAAATTAGCTTTTCAAAAACATAAAAAAAATATTAGATATAATAAATTAAATTTTAAAAAAAAGTTTATTGTTAAAAATAATAAAAAAAAATAATTTTAATAATTTATACTCTTATTTTTCATTGAACTACTCGATCTAAAATTACTACTACAAATTATAAAACTTATTGATTTTACTTTAAAAATTCTGCCAAAAATTTATTAAAATCTTCTGGTTTTTCTAAATGAGCGTTATGAGAACATCCACTAATTATTTTCAGTTGGCTATTAACTATATTTTTCTTTAAAATATTAACTTGTTCATAATTATATGATCTGTCTTTATCTCCCCAAATAATTAAAGTATCGTTTTTAATATTTTTTAAGTTTTTTAACCCATTCCATTTTTTCATTGCTATGATAGCATTATCTGCTGCTGCTAGTGATGTTGACTTATAAGCTTCTTCACATAAGTAAAAATATTTTGCCTTGTCCTCTAATACAAACCAAGTTTTAGCAATATTATATGAAGTAAACTTTAAACCATTATTTTTCATTTTTTCTCTAGATGTATCCATAGTTTCAAATCTACCAGGAATATCTCCAACTGGTCCTGTTCCATAACAAATAAGTTTATAAATTTTTTCATTAGCAATTTTAGTCATTTCTTGGACAATCATACCACCCATAGAATGTCCTAACAAAAAAAATTTATGAATATTTTTTTTTATTAAACAATTTAAAATAATTTTTGCCATATCATTAATGTTATTTAAAGATTTGACTTTATTACTTTTTCCAAAGCCTGGGAGTGATGGCGTTATTACTCTATAGTTTTTTTTAAAATATTCTATTTGTGGTAACCACATATCTGAGGACCCTAAAAAACCATGAACTAAAACTAAAGGAAATCCTTTTCCTATATCACCAACGTATATATCTTGCATAATTATAATATTTAATATTTAGATAGTATAATACTTGTATGCACAAAAGAAAAATAACTGATTTTAAAAATCTAAAATTTGAGCCATTTGATAATTATGGAAAAGTAATTCCTGGAATGAGTTGGTATAAAATTACATATGATAAATTATCAGGAGGTCAAGGTACTTACGTTCTAAAAATGGATCCTATGACTAAAAGTATACCTCATACTCATACAGGATATGAAGAATTTCTAATGTTAGATGGCGAACTTATAGATGAAGATGAAAAAATTTTTAAAAAAGGAGACCTTGTTAGCTTTGAACCTGGGTCTAAACATTCATCGTACACTAAAAATGGTTGCTTAGTTTTAGTTTTTATGCGAGGTATTAACAAACCTCTCGAAGATAATTAATGTTAAACAACTACAAGAATAAAAAATTATTATGATTGGAATTTTAGGAGGAATGGGCACTCAAGCAGGTCTTGATTTTTGTAATAAACTTTCAATGATTAACAGAGGTAAAATCGATCAGGAATATCCTCTTTTTATTCTTTATAATAAATCAAATATTCCAGGCAGGCCCGAGTCAATTAGTTTTCACGCAAGATCTTCTTCAAATAATTTAGAAAAACCTAAAAATTTAAAAAAATATAATAAAGTTTTAAATAGCTTAATTGAAGGGTGTAGATCTCTTCAAAAAAGTAAATGTAAGTTTATAGTTATCCCATGTAATACCGCTCATTATTGGTATGATGATCTTCAAAAAAAAATTAAAATTCCGATAATAAATATGCCTAAAGAAGTTTTTCTGCATGCTAAAAAAAAATGTAAAAAAAATTCAAAAATTGGTCTTCTAGCTACTGAAGGAACTTTAAAAACTGGAGTCTATAGTAAATTTTTTAATAATAATTTTGAACTTATAGTTCCAAAAAAAAATTTGCAAAAAACAAGTGTTAATAGAGCAATAAAATTAGTTAAAATGGGTAAAATTAAGAATGCAGAAAAAACTATTAAATCTGCTGTAAACTATTTAATTAAAATGAAATGTAAAAAAATAATTCTTGGATGTACAGAATTACCAATAGCAATTTTTGCATTTAAATCTTTTAAAAAAATAAAAATTTCTAAAATTTTTTTAGATCCTAATTTAATGTTGGCTAATGTTTCTATGAAAAAATATAAGAATTTATGAATAAACTAAAAAAAATCATTCATCTGCGTCAGAATAAATAAATGACAATTAGCCTTCTAGTTGATAGATTTGAATAGTATGGAGTTTACAGCAGAAGTTAAAAAAGCAACTGAACCAATATATCAAAAAATATCTAAGGTTATGCCAGAGATAGAATGGTCTATCCATGCACCTTATATACATAGAATTAATCAACTTAAAAAAGAAAAAAATGCAATTGTGCTTGCACATAACTATCAAACTCCTGAAATTTATCATGGAGTAGCAGATGTTGCTGCTGACTCTTTGGCGCTTGCAATAGAGGCTGCAAAAACCAAAGCAGATATTATTGTAATGGCAGGTGTACATTTTATGGCAGAAACGTCTAAACTAATGTCTCCTAAAAAAAAAGTATTATTACCAGACATGGATGCTGGTTGTTCTTTGTCATCTTCAATAACAGGTAAAGATGTAAGACTATTAAAAGAAAAGTACCCAGGTGTTCCAGTAGTTTCTTATGTGAATACTTCAGCAGAGGTTAAAGCTGAAACTGATATTTGTTGTACTTCTGCAAATGCTGTTAAAATTGTTAAATCACTTGGAGTAAAAAAAGTTATATTTTTACCGGATGATTATTTAGCAAAATATGTGGCCTCCCAAATAGATGTTGAAATTATAGCATGGAAAGGAATTTGTATAGTTCATGATAAATTTAATGAGAAAGAAATTCACGATATAAGAAAAAAAAATCCAGGTATAAAAATTATAGCTCATCCAGAATGTCCTCCAGATGTTATTAAAGCTAGCGATTTTGCGGGTTCAACTGGGGGAATGATTAAATTTGTTGAAGATCAAAAACCAAAAAAAGTGATGATGGTAACTGAGTGTTCAATGAGTGATAATATTCAGGTAGATAATCCAAACGTAGAATTTATTAGGCCATGTAACTTATGTCCACATATGAAAAAAATAACTTTACCAAAAATTTTAGACTGTCTTGAAAATGAAACAGGTGAAATTATTATGGACAAAGAAACAATTGAGAAAGCAAGATTACCAGTTGAAAGAATGACTGCTATTGGCAGATAAATAAAGTGTCTCAAATTAAATTAAGTAATAATTATATTAAAAATACTATAAAACTTGCATTAAATGAAGATCTTTATCCATCTGGAGATATTACTTCAGCTTTACTTAAAAATAATAAAATTATAAAAGTTAAACTACTTTCAAATCAAAAAGCAATAATTGGTGGTTTAAAATTTGCTAAACAAACATTTAATTTAATAGATAATAAAATAAAATTTATCATAAAAAAAAAAGAAGGATCTTTTGTAAAAAAAAATGATGTAATAGCAATAATTAAAGGTAAAGCTAAAAATATTTTAATAGGTGAAAGAGTCGCCTTAAATTTTATAAGCCATATATCTGGTATTGCTACAAAAACTAATCAATTTGTTCAATTGGTTAATAAACGATGTAAAATTTGTTGCACTAGGAAAACAATCCCAAACTTAAGAGTAATACAAAAATATGCTGTCAGGTTAGGTGGGGGTATAAACCACAGATTTAACTTAAGTGATGAATTTTTAATTAAAGATAATCATGTGGCTGACTCAGATATTAAAGCTTTGGTCTCACTTGCTATTAAAAATAAAAATGGAAAAAAAATTACAGTTGAAGTTGATAATTTAGATCAGCTTAAAAAAATAATAGGTTTAAAATTTAATACTGTTTTATTTGATAATATGGATAACAAAACTTTAAAAGCTGGGGTCAAATTAGCAAAAAAATATTATGAAACAGAAGCTTCAGGAAATATTAATTTAAAATCAGTTAAAACAATTGCTAAAACTGGAGTTGATAGAATTTCAATTGGTAGTATCACTCACAGTGCTTCTGCGGTTGATTTTAAACTAGAAATCTAAATCGTTGATATTATTTTTTAGAAAGTTCGGCTTGTGCTGCAGCTAATCTTGCAACAGGGACTCTATAAGGTGAACAAGAAACATAATCTAAACCTGCATTTGCACAAAAGTGAATACTTTTAGGATCGCCACCATGCTCACCGCAAATACCAAGTTTAATTTTTTTGTTTTGTTTTCTTCCTCTTTCAACTGCAATTTCAATTAAATCCCCTACCCCTTCGTCAATTGATATAAACGGATCTATAGAAAATATCTTATTTTCTATATAATCATTTAAAAATTTTCCACTATCATCTCTGCTAATTCCAAATGTAGTTTGTGTAAGATCATTAGTTCCAAAACTAAAAAATTCTGCATGTTTTGCAATATCCTTTGCCTTTATAGCAGCTCTTGGCAATTCAATCATGGTACCAACTATATAATCAATTTTTACTTTATTTTCTTTTTGTACTTGATTTGCAACTTTTAAAACTAAATCTTTCATAATTTTTATCTCTGCTTCAGTTGAAACTAATGGTACCATTATCTCAGGAAATGCTGATTTAATTTTTTTTTTTTTTAATTCAGATAAAGCTTCAAATATTGCCCTACATTGCATTTCATAAATTTCAGGAAATGATATACCTAATCTACAACCTCTATGTCCTAACATTGGATTTTGCTCATGTAATTCATGAGTTCGTGAAACAATTTCTTTTTGCGATAAACCAAAAGCTCTTGATACTTCGTTCATTTCTTTTGCAGTTTTTGGTAAAAATTCATGTAATGGAGGATCTAGCAATCTTATTGTAACTGGCAATCCATTCATAATTTTAAATATTTTAGTAAAATCTTTTCTCTGGTGAGGTAACAATTTATCTAATGCTTTATTTCTATCAGTTTTTGTTTTTGATAAAATCATTTCTCTTACAGATAAAATTCTTTCTTCATCAAAAAACATATGCTCTGTTCTGCAAAGACCTATCCCTTCTGCCCCAAAATCTCTTGCTGTTTTTGTATCTAGTGGAGTTTCAGAATTTGCTCTTACTTTTAATTTTCTATATTTGTCAGCCCAACTCATTATTTTTGAAAAATCTCCTGAAATCTCTGGTTTAACGGTAGGAACTTTTCCTAAGATAATTCTTCCTGTTGAGCCATCAATTGTAATTATATCTCCTTCTTTAATTTCAAATGATGGAGTTTTAAAAATTTTATTCTCATAATTAATATCGATTTCACTTGAGCCAGAAACACATGGTCTACCCATTCCTCTAGCTACAACTGCTGCATGACTTGTCATTCCACCCCTCGATGTTAAAATACCTTTTGCTGCATGCATGCCATGAATATCTTCTGGGGATGTTTCAACTCTTACTAAAATTGTATCTTGCATCATGCCATTCAATCTTTCTGCTTCATCTGAAGAAAAAACTACTTTGCCGCTTGCAGCTCCTGGTGAAGCAGGTAACCCATTTGCAATAACTTTAATTAAACTATTTTCATCCAAAGTTGGGTGCAAAAGAGTGTCTAAAGAATTTGGGTCTATTCTTAAGACAGCTTCTCTTTTTGAAATAAGTTTTTCTTTAAACATATCTACAGCAATTTTAACTGCAGATTTTGAAGTTCTTTTTCCCGATCTTGTTTGTAACATCCATAATTTTTTATTTTCAACTGTGAATTCTACATCCTGCATATCTTTGTAGTGCTTTTCTAATTTAAATAGAATTTTGTTTAATTGATTAAAAACTTTTGGCATAGCTTCTTCCATGGAAAGCTTGTTTTCTTTTGCATTAATTCTTGCTTTTTTTGTTATATATTGAGGTGTTCTTGTACCAGCAACAACATCTTCTCCTTGAGCATTAATTAAATACTCTCCATAAATTTCTTTTTTTCCATTTGATGGATCTCTTGTGAAAACTACGCCTGTCGCACAATCTTGACCCATATTTCCAAAAACCATTGATTGTACATTAACTGCGGTTCCCCATTCATGTGGAATTTGATTTAATTTTCTATAAACTTTTGCTCTATTGCTCTCCCAAGATAAAAATACAGCACTAATTGCACCATACAATTGTTCAAAAACATTTTGAGGGAAATCTTTTTTTGTTTTAATTTTTATAACATTTTTAAAATCATTAATTAAACCATCCCAATCATTTTCATCTAATTGCGTATCTAATAAAACACCTTTGGTTAATTTATAATTTTCAATTAATTCCTCAAAATTATAGCTTTCAACACCCATTACAACATTGCCATACATTTGAATAAATCTTCTATAACTATCTTTTGCAAATCTTATATTTGATGTTTTGTTTGCTAAAGCTATAACTGTTCTATCGTTTAGCCCTAAGTTAAGAATTGTATCCATCATTCCAGGCATTGAAACTCTTGCTCCCGATCTTACAGAAACAAGCAAAGGATTTTTTAGATCACCAAATCTTTTACCCGACTCTTTTTCAATAATTGTAAGTTCTTTTTTTATTTCTTTTAAAATTTTTAAATTAATTTTTTTATCATTTTTATAAAAAAGTTCACAAACTTTTGTTGAAATCACAAATCCAGATGGTACAGGTAAACCAAGTTTTGCCATTTCAATAAGGTTAACTCCTTTCCCACCTAAATAATTTTTTAGATTTTTAATTTTTAGAATTTTTTTAGAATTAAAGTTTAAGATTAGTTTTTTCATTAGGCATTTTCAATTTTTGAAAAGTTGATATAGTTATTAAAAGTTTTACATAACATCTTTAATAATTCTAATCGATTTTTTTCTATAGCTTTATCTTGATCTTTTACCACTACATTTTCAAAAAAATCAAAAATAACATTTTTTGACTCTGCTAAATTTGTTAAGGATATCTCGTAATTCTCATCTTTATTCACGCTTGCAAAATATTTTTTTAAATCATGTATTTTTTTATATAAATTTTTTTCATAATCATTATTAAACAACCCTGGATCAGTATTATTAGATAATTCTATTTTTTGGTTTTTTATTTCATTGTCCAAAATATTAGATGCTCTTTTATAACAAAATAATACTGTTTTACCTATCTCTCTATTAATTAATTTATTTAAAATTAATGCTTTTTTATAAAGTTTAATTATATTATCTATATCGTATGAGCTAATTGCAGCATCAATAATATCTAATCTTAAATTTTGTTCTTTCATATAATTTTTTAACCTTTCAATTAAAAAATTATTTAAATCTTTATTAAGTGAGTTATTATGTAATTTAAATCCCTGTTCACTATAAAGATTAAATGAATAGTTAATTAAATCTTTCAATTTAAATTCTTTATTATTATCCAATAAAATTTTTATAATACCCAAAGCAGTCCTTCGTAAAGCAAAAGGGTCTTTTGAACTAGTTGGATTTTGTCCAATACCAAAAAAACCAACTAAAGTATCTAACTTATCTGTCAAAGCTAAAGCAATACTATAAGGTTTTTTTGGAGTCTTGCTATTTATACCAATTGGTAAATAATGCTCTTTAATCGCAAGAGATATATCTTTATCAAATCCTTGAAAATCTGCAAAATAACCTCCCATTATTCCTTGTAATTCTGGAAACTCGCCAACAATATCGGATAACAAATCTACCTTGCAAATTGATGTTGATATTTCAACTTTGTCTTTACTTATAAGAAGTTCGTCAGATATCATTCCACCAAGTTTTCTCATTCTTTGCACTTTGTCAAAATATGTCCCAAGGCCTTTAAAATAATTCATATTTTTAAGCATCGAAACTTGCTTAACTAAATTATTAGATTTATTTTTGTCCCAAAAAAATTTAGCATCACTTAATCTAGCATCTATAACTCTCTCATTACCAATTTTTATAAATCCTTTGTTGTCTTTATTATTGGCAACAACTAAAAAGTTATTTGTAATATTTTCTTTAAAATCAAAAGTATGAAAGTATTTTTGATGAAATTGCATAGTAGTAATTAAAATTTCTTTAGGTATTTTTAAAAACTTTTCATCAAAATTACAAATTAAAATATTAGGTTTATCTACTAAATTTGTTACTTCATCTAAAAGTTTATTACTTATTTCAATTTTTAAATTTTTCTTTTTTGAAATTCTAAGAAGCTCTATTTCTATAAATTTTTTTCTTTTTTCATTATCAATAATAATTTGATTTTTTTTAAAAAAATTTGAGTAATTTTTAAATTTAATGAATTTTTTTACTTTATCCTCAAAATCTTTATCAATAAAAGTTAAATTGGAGCTTTGTAAATGATGATATTGAAATATTAAATTCTGATTATTAAAAACTGCTAATATAGACTTTAAAGGTCTAGCCCAATAAAGTTCATTATCTCCCCATTTCATTGATTTATTCCATGAAACTTTACTAAGAATAATTGGAATATTTTGTTTAAGCAAATCAAAAACTTTTATTTTTTTTTCTGGTTTTTTTGCAAAATAAAAAAAGCCTCTTTCTATTTGTTTTTTATAAAGATTTTTTTTTAATAAATTATTTGACTTAACAAAACCTTCTATGGCTATTTCATTTGCTTCAATTTTTGGTCCTTTAATTTCTTCTTCCTTAATTAATAGATCTGGTTTAATTCCATCAAATAAAACCACTAATCTATTTGGTGTTGATACAGAAAAATTTTTTTTAAAATTAATGCTTTTTTTTTCAAAAAAAGATTTAAAATTTTTTAACAGTTCTTCTCTGGCGCTTTTTTGTAAATTTGATGGAATTTCTTCACTAAATAATTCTAAAAAAAACTCTGACATTTTATAATTGACTACTAAGCCAAATTGATCCTACGCCTTTAGTAAGTTCACGTATTTTTGAAATATATTCTGCTCTTTGAGCTACACTTATTACTCCTCTAGCATCCAAAATATTAAATACATGGCTTGCTTTTAAACATTGATCGTATGCTGGTAATGATAATTTTTTTTCTAATAAAGATTTAGTTTCATTTTCTAACATTTCAAAAATTTTAAAAAGATTATCAGTATTAGCATGTTCAAAATTATATGCGGAAAATTCTTTTTCAGCTTGATAAAATACATCTTTATATTTTATCCCTTCATCATTCCAATCAAGATCAAAAACATTCTTTTTTTGCTGTGTAAACATACATATTCTTTCTAGCCCGTATGTAAGTTCAACTGAAACTGGCTTACATTCAATTCCTGCCATTTGTTGAAAATATGTAAATTGAGTAATTTCCATTCCATCACACCAAACCTCCCAACCTAATCCAGCAGCTCCTAAAGTTGGGCTTTCCCAATCGTCTTCCACAAATCTTATATCATGATTTAAATGATCAATGCCAATTGACTTTAAACTATTTAAATAAAGTTTTTTTATATTTGATGGGGATGGTTTAATTAAAACCTGAAACTGATAATAGTGTTGAAGTCTATTTGGATTTTCTCCATATCTTCCATCTGTAGGTCTGCGTGATGGTTGTACGTAAGCCGTCTTCCAAGTTTTTGGCCC
>MDSV01158905.1_pt1 | contig 11625 bp, 8 predicted proteins | sample 810851 | NCBI WGS metagenome assembly MDSV01 (sample SAMN05326640, study PRJNA326480) | marine metagenome | isolation source: seawater | place: Atlantic Ocean: North East | collected 2012 | reverse complement strand
TAAACCCTATATCTGCTCTTCTGTAATCGGGCATTCGCTCCGTGTTTCTGCCTTCAACAGAGCCAGGCACCCCAAAAGGTTGTCCTGATGCATAGATGAGGTTTAAGTGGACTTTAAATTGTTTGAATTTTGGCATTTCGTCTTGAAAGAATATCTTAACAGATATTCTCTGGTCGGTTACTCTTGGCATGTATCCTCGTGTGAAGCTGATTGAATCATTGATGGATTGGTCTAATGTAAATCCATGAATAATTTGTTCCGAATTTGAATTGTAATACCTTTGAAAACTATCATTAGTTAAATCTTCTTCTGTTTTCATATAACTGGCACTTATCCAGGATTCCAAGCCTTTTACAAATTCACCATTTATTCTTGTTTCTAGCCCATACGCATAAGCCTTAGCGGAGTTGGCTCCGTAATACCGTATTCTAACATTATCAATATCAAAAGGAATAATATCATCCATGTCTTTATAATAAGCCTCGGTTCGCAATGTGAAGGGACGTCCCCATTTGTAAAAATCGTAATCAACCCCAGCAACATAATGAATGGATTTTTGAGCTTTGATGCTAGTTGCAATTTCTCCGCTAAAATTTCTTAGTTCTCTGTAAAATGGTGGCTGGTAGTAGTATCCCCAGGCTAATCGATAGGAAAAATTAGTAGAATCTTTTACTGTATTTCCTAAGGTGTCTTTTTTGAACTGTGAAGGCGTATACGTTAGTGATGCTCTTGGAGAAATTACAGTTTCATTACTGTAGTCCCAATAATTAGCTCGAACTCCTGTTTTAATATACAATTGGCTCCTTCCGTTTTTTTCTAAAAACTTCCAGTCGTTCTGTACAAAAGCAGTAAATCTATTTGTTGACATTTTATTATTTGATTTAAGGTAGTCAGCAAATTTTAAATTGACATTTTCAGTATGCGGAACACTATAACCGGCTGAATCTTGATTTTTCCATTCCAATAATTCATCCATTATTTCTTCATGCTGATATTTTGCGCCCCAATTTAAAACCCCTTTTTTCCATATGTTTTTACCCATATGTTCAACATTGTATATTATTGCGTTTAAAAAGTTTCTTGAGTGATCTAGAAAGGATCCATTCCCCAATAGTGCCGCCTCTTTGCCAAAATCGTCTTCCCCAAAATTTGTTTCGAGTTCATTAAGCCTATAGGAGCCTTCAATGTCAAAGGTCTCTTCTTCTGCTGTTATGAAACCACTAGCGGTAAGTTTAAGAACAGTTGAATCGTTTCCAAAAGGACGAAAATCTGTTGTAAAAGCACCAAAGTTTGTTTGAAATCTACTTATTTCTTGTCCTGTGAAATTAACTGTGAGTTGTAGTGCTTGACTAATTCCTCCAAATCTTGTGGTTCTTGATTGAGGAACCATACGAAATTGATTCAAGCTTGAATTGCCTAAAAAGCCGAATGACAATTTTTTATTTACTTCAAAATTTAAATAGGTTTGGTAATCAAAAAATAATGGACGGTAATCAGCTTGAGTTTCAAGACTTCCTAAAAGATATGAGTTTGATTTGTATCGCCCACTCATTATATATGCGAATTTACCGTGTTTATTACCTAGTGTAGCTCTAGCTCCAAGCATACTAGCACTAAATCCTCCTGTTAGTGAGTCTGGAGATCGGTACTTTATGTCTAGGACAGAGGACAGTTTATCTCCATATATAGCATCAAATCCTCCTGCAGAGAATGAAATTTCTTTGATCATATCACCATTTACAAAACTTAACCCTTCTTGTTGACCTGCTCTCACTAGAAAGGGGCGATAAACTTGGATGTTGTTTACATAAATTAGGTTTTCATCAAAACTTCCCCCACGAACAGAATAGGAAGAAGAAAGTTCGTTATTGCTGTTAACAGACGCTAAGGATTTAACAAAGCTAATCCCGTCATCACTCGCTGAAATTATATCTTGTGCTGTTTCTGCATCGATTTTAATTTTTGTTGCATCGCTTTTCTTTTTTTCTTGAATAACAACAGCGGCATTTAGTATTGCATTTTTTTCAAGTGTAACTTTTAGTGTTTTAACTTCTCCGCTATAAAGGTTAATTTCCTCACCATAAGGATAGTAGTTTATATGGGAATATGATATTTGAAGATTTTGGTTGGACGGAACTTGTATATAGAATTTTCCGAGACTGTCTGAGGTGGTAATGTAATTAATTGGGTAAATTGAAATTTGAACATCTGCAACAGGAGATTGGTTTGTATTTACAATTTGACCTTTAACCACTGAATTTGATTGAGAAAAAACCAAATGGGTTGAAAGAAAAAAAAGTGGAATAAGCCAATTTCGCATGGCGGCAAATTTAATGATTTATTTACGGTTAATCGTTCACCAAAAGAACGATACAATAGGATGGAAATTGTTTTAAGCAATAATCCCTTAAGAATTTAGTTTATTTTGAATAAGTTGGTATCTTATTTGTTGTATTGGAGTATAAAATAGAAGACTAGTTGGTTTTAAAATTAAATAGTATAAATGAATAGTTTTATAAACAAAATAGCATTTATTATTGTTTTTCTTGTTATATATAGTAGCGCTTCTGCTCAAAGCTATTTGCGTTATAAAGTTGTTGACGGAGATACGATTGCTATTTGTGACTTATCGGCTGTAACGGTTGGGGGGAGAGATTATTCTAAACCGCCAAAATTCAAAAGTAAACGGCAATCCTACAAGTATAGAAAAATGACCCGCTATGTCAAAAAGGTATATCCATACGCTCAACTTGCTTCTCAAAAATTAATAGAATGTGAAGCGGAAATCAAAAGAGATCCAGAATCGCGTAAAAAAGCAATGAAAAAAGTGGAAAAAGCGTTGAGGAGAAAATATGGAAAGGCTATGAAAGGCCTTACTGTAACTCAAGGAAAGATATTATTGTTGCTTATTGATCGTCAAACAGGCTTTACTACTTTTGAGTTGGTTCAAGAGTTGAGGGGGAATTTCAATGCTTCAATGTATCAAGGGTTAGCAATCCTTTTTGGACATTCATTAAAACTAAATTATGAACCTCGCGGTAAGCATTGGATGATTGAGGATATTGTACGAAAAATTGAACTAGGAATCCTTTAAAATGATAAAGTTAACAGAGTGCCCAAGAGATGCCATGCAGGGCATTGAAGAGTTTATACCCACAGATATAAAAGTAAGGTATATTAACTCTTTACTTAAAGTTGGATTTGATGTAGTTGATTTTGGAAGTTTTGTTTCACATAAAGCAATTCCTCAATTAAAAGATACTTCAAAAGTTTTAAAAGGCTTGGATTTAAGTTCTAGCTCATCTAAACTTCTATCGATTGTAGCAAATGAACGAGGAGCAAATGAAGCTGTGTTTTTTGATGAGATATCAATAATTGGATTTCCCTTTTCTATTTCTGAAAAGTTTCAACTCAGAAATACAAATAAAACTCGTGAGACAGCTTTTAAAACAGTTGAAAAAATACAGAAGGTTTGTTTTAAATCGGGTAAGGCATTACGTGTTTATTTATCAATGGGATTTGGCAACCCATATGGAGAGCCTTTTAGTTCGGAAATAGTTTTAGAATGGGCTGAAAAGCTAAAGGGAATAGGTGTTGGAGAGTTAGCTTTGTCAGATACAATTGGGGTAGCTAAGCCTAATGTTATTCAGTCATTATTTAATCTTTTGTCTCAAGAATTAGTTGGGGTGGAGCTTAGTGCGCATTTTCATTCCTTGCCTAATGGTTGGAAAGAGAAGGTAAGTGAAGCCTATAAAGCAGGTTGTAATAGTTTTGATAGTGCTGTGAGAGGTTTGGGAGGTTGCCCATTGGCTAAAGACGATTTGGTAGGTAATTTGGCAACTGAAAACTTAGTTGATTATTTTTCGAATGAATTAAACCCGCGGTTTAATTTGAAACAATTTAAAGCGTCAGTTAATTTGGCTTATCAGATTTTTGGGTAGTTTTTAATAGGTGTTTACTTTTTTTAATTGCAGCCACAACCTCCTCCAGATTTCCCTCCATTTGCCCCTTGACTTCCTTCTCTGTAAGTTTTTGAATTGTTACTTAGGGTTTCAATATCCGATAGTCCTATTTCCATTTCGTCGTCGTTTAAGAAAGTTTTTTTATACTCTGGAACATTTGCGCAGGATGAAATAATAATAGCCAGAATTAATATGGAAGCAAATTTTTTCACTATCCGTAAAAGTACTAAAAACTCTATATGAAAGAGATCTTTATTTACAATTAAAATTCAGAAATAATCGAACTAGAATATGTTTTTTAGACTACGTATATTTCTTTTGTTCTATTTTTTAAAAAAAGTTAATAAATAAAGGTGTTTAAGGGGTTTTTTGTTTTGTTTTAATAGATGTATTTTACGTGTAAACACGTATAGTTTAGTATATTTATCGAATCAAATTTTTGTTATGACTACTACTAAGGTTGTTTTGGTGGATGATCACCAATTAATTCGGATGGGTATAACCGCGTTGCTTAAATCTGAAAATTGTATTGAAGTTATCGGTGAAGTTAATACTGCTAAAGAAACATTAAGTTATATTGATGAAAAGAAACCGGATATTGTATTGATGGATATTTCTCTTGATGATGGTGACGGTATTTTACTTACGCAGGAAATTGTTCGGAAACACAATGACGTAAAAGTAATTATGTTGTCAATGCATGTTAAAGAAGATTTTATTCAAAGAAGCATAAAAGCTGGTGCATCGGGTTATATTTTGAAGGACTCTCCAAAGAACGAGTTAATTCAAGCAATTCAAGAGGTTGCTAAAGGTGAAAAGTATTTTGCATCCGAGGTAAATCAATTAATGGTTAGTAGTTATGTGAACAAGGCAGGTAGTTTTACTAATAAAAAAAGAAAGCTTTCAGGATTAACAAAAAGAGAAATTGAAATAATTAGATTACTGTCCGATGGATTAAGTAATCAAAAAATTGCCGATCAATTAGGTATTTCTCATAGAACTGTAGATACGCACAGAACTAATATAATGCAGAAAGTTAAAGTTAAAAATGTGGCTGAGTTGGTAAAATACTCTATAATCAACAAGTTGATTGATATTTAAATTTATTTTTTTGAAACTCAATTGTTGTCCCTTTGGTTAAATCAGATATGAAAAAGATAGTTACATTATTGTTCGCAACGGTTCTATTGGTTTCTGCCGATGTAGAAGTATCAGATGTTAATTATAAATCCAACGATAATTTCTTAAATGAGGATTATGTCTTAAATGGTGCAGGAGTTCGAGACAAATTTATTTTCGATATATATACAATTGGTTTGTATGTGAAAGAAAAAAGCACAAGTGGTTCTGTGATTTTAAATTCAGATGCTAATAAATATGTTCGAATTGTAATAGTTAGCAGATTGGTTACTGCAGAAAAGTTTAGCGATGGTTTGGATGATGGGTTTGAAAAATCAACGGAAGGAAATACTGCTCCAATTAAGAAAGAGATTGAATTAGTAAGAAAGGGGTTTGGAGCAGACTTTGAAAAAGGAGATGAATTCATTGTTTTCTTTAGTAAATCTGGTGAAACTACGATATATAAAACAGGTCAAAAACCATATGTAGTTCCATCTAATAATAAGGTTTTTCAGAAAGCTTTACTAGGTATGTGGATTGGAGAAGATCCAGTTCTAGACGATTTAAAGGATGAGTTGTTAGGAATTGATTAGTGTTTGTAAAGATTTTTAACCTTCTTTTTATTAAATTTCCAAATTGTTCATAGTTCGGATTTTTGTATGCCTACTTGAAATAATAATGATATGAGAATATTTATAGTTAATCTTCATGGACTAGTTAAGGGAAGTGGTTTAGAAATTGGTCGAGATGCCGATAACGGAGGACAGACCAAGTATGTTCTTGAATTGGCAGAGTATTTGTCAAAGCATGAACAGGTAAGTCACGTTCATTTGTTTACTCGTAAGATTAAGGATTCTGAGGTTTCATCAGAGTATGGCGCAACCATTGAAGAGATTAACCCTAAGTTTGATATTCGTAGAATAGAATTTGGTGGTTTATCCTATAAAATGAAAGAAGAGCTATGGGAGCATCTTGACGAATTCGTTGAAAATGCCTTACACCATATTAAAGAATATAACATTCAGCCTAATTGGATTCATTCTCATTATGGTGATGCTGGTTATGCTGCTTCCAGACTTTCAGTTCGATTAAATGTTCCTTTTGCGCATACAGGCCACTCTTTAGGGTTGGCTAAAAAAGAAAAGATGCTTGCTTCGGGTATGACCGAGGAAGAAGCTGAAGAACGATTTAAGTTTAAACAAAGAATCAGTGCGGAAGAAAATGCCTTAGCGTTAAGTGAGTTTATTGTAACATCAACGTATTTAGAGATAGCAGATTGGGAGCAGTATGAAAATTATGATAAAGCCCAGTTTCATGTTCAGCCTCCCGGTATAGATATTGAAAAATTCACTCCATATTATATAAAAAGATTTCAAGAGGAAGAAGATTACGTACAACTGCAGCGTAGATACTGGGTTGGTCAAAATATTGAGAAGTTTTTAACGAATCCCAACAAGCCGGTAATTATGGCGTTAAGTCGCCCTGACAGAAGAAAGAATTTACATTTTTTGATTGAAGCGTATGGAGAAGATAAAGAACTTCAAGCTCTTGCTAACATGGCTATATTTGCAGGTATTCGGAAAGATATAAATACGATGCCAGAACAAGAAAAAGAAGTTCTTACCGAACTTTTGCTTTTGATGGATAAGTATGATTTGTATGGTAAAATGGCCATACCGAAAAGACATGATATTGAAAATGAAGTAGCGCTTATTTATCAATATTGTGCAAATAAGCGTGGTGTGTTTGCAAATATATGTTTGCATGAGAATTTTGGTCTAACCACTATTGAAGCAGGAGGAACAGGATTGCCTGTTGTAATTACAAAAAACGGAGGGCCATCTGAAATTGTTCCAAGAATGAAAAATGGGTTACTCGTTGACCCTATGGATAAAGATGACATTACAAGAAGTATCAAAAAGATGCTTACAAACGAAGAGCGTTGGCGACAATTTAGTGATAATGGGATTTTAAATACTAAAAAACATTATAGTTGGGATGCTCATATTGAAGTATATATTAGTTGGATTCAAGAAAGTATCAGTCGATCTGAGCCAAAAACAGCCAAAGAATTAAATGCGCCCAAAGAACATATTAAACATTTAAAAGAAAGTAAAAGCTTAATAATTTCTGATATTGACGGTACTCTAATAGCACCAGAGCATGGTGATCCAGGGATAGATGAACTGAAGTATTATCTTCAAAACCGAGAGCCTGGAATAAGTTTTGCCTTATCGTCAGGAAGGAACTTTGATTTAGTTAAGGAAGTCGTTGAGGATTATAAATTAGATGTTGATTTTATTGTTTGTTCGGTAGGAACACAGATTTATTATGATACAGATTTGAACAGTAAAGATGAAGATTGGAGCGCTTATTTGGATTTTAAGTGGGATAGGGATAAAATTGTAGATTCACTAAAGTCGTTAAATTGGCTTGAATTACAGGAAGAAAATGCTCAAAATCCGCATAAGATTTCTTATTACTGTGATCCTAAAAAGTACAATGAAGAAAAAATAAAATCTAGGCTAGGAAACGATTGGTACCATATCAATGTAATTGCTTCTCACAATAAATTTGTTGATATCCTTCCAAAAAGAGCTTCAAAAGGAAACGCAATACTTTATCTTTGTCATAAATGGGGCTTACAGTTAAATAAAGTGTATGCTTGTGGTGATTCTGGTAATGATATGGACATGTTTAGAGAGCCTATAAATGGAATTGTTGTAGGAAATGCATCAGAGGAGTTGAGTCATTTAAGAACACGAAAGAAACTGTATGTTGCCAAGCAATATGCGGCTGCAGGAATATTGGAAGGACTGGAGCATTTTAAATTAAAATAGGTTATGTATACGGGAAGTGGCTTTACGGATTGGGAAATTGGAGATGTAGAGGTGCATGTTCATAATGGAGTGTATCATTTGTTTCATTTAATAATTCCTAATCACGATTATATTGCTCATGCTGTTTCTAAAGATGGGATTTCCTGGAGTAGAGTAAAGAACGCTATGTTTGTTGGTGATCCAGGGGAATGGGATGATGACATGTTGTGGACAATGGATGTAGCTGATTGTGAGGATGGAAGTTTTGAAATGTTTTATACCGGCCTTCAGCTGGAGGAGAAGGGTGTTAATCAAAGAGTAGGTAGGGCAGTTTCTAAAGATCTAATAAATTGGGAAAAAACTTTTCCGAAAGACTTACCATTAGAATCAAAAGCACCTTATTACGAAGAAGTTAATAACAACCCTAGGACTTGGTTGAGTTTTAGAGATCCGTTTTTGTACAAAAATAAAAATCTAGAGTATTTGTTGATATGTGCTCGGGCAAGTAGTGGACCTGTTTACAGAAGAGGTTGTGTAGCTGCTTACAAGAGGACAGGTGAAGGTTTTGAGCCTTGCAAACCAATATTGTTTCCATTAGCCTATGATGATATTGAATGTCCTTCCTTAATTGAGTTAGGAGGTCGCTTTTATCTCATTGGTTCAATTCGTGAAGACATAAAAGTTCGATATTGGCATTCGGATTCTTTTGACGGAGAATATCAATCTTTTCACCATGATGTATTGATGCCGCAAGGAAATTATGCCGCAAGAGTTGTAAAGGATGGCGATCACAATTTGGTATATGGATTCTATTTTTTGGATAGAAAAGTAAATTCAAAGCGAGTTTTACCACCACCAAAAGAATTAGCTGTTGATTCTGAAGGTAAGTTATATCTGAAATCATTTTATAAATGGGCTGATAAGGTTGTTGAAACGTATACTCAAAAAGCATTTCCTTCAGTTGAAGCTATGTATAATAATCCTACTGCTAAATTTGAAAATGTTCAAGGTAAGTGGTGGATGACTTCACGGTCAGGCTATGAGCTTTTCACCTTTGAACGTATTTCAAGTGCATATATATGGGAGGGAACTATTACTATGGAAGGTATAGGGAAATGTGGGTTGCTTTTGGCAGAAGGAGAAGATGGAAGTGGTTATTATATTTCACTTGACTTTAAGAGTGGCTATGTTCAAATAAGAGCATGGGGTTTTAACCCTGATGATACACAGAATAATTTTGTTTTTAAAAACCTACAAACCAATCAGTTTATAGTGGGTAATGAATATTCTGCTGATTTTAAGCTTATACGTTATGGGCATTATATTGAGCTGTCCATTAATAAAATTGTCAAACTTACTTTGATTGATTACAAATATTCAGAATCACGAATAGGGTTTTATACTGCTTCCTCTATAATTACTTTGAGTAATTCTAGATACAGTGTTCTGGAAAATCCAATTGAGGAGTATGGGACACAAAACAAATGAATTTGATTGATTCCAATAGTGTAGATTTTTACCCGAAGATTATCAAAGATTATTTATCTGGAGAACTAAAGTCTAAAAATATCATTGACTGGGAGTATTCTCAAGAACAATTAGCGTCAAAAAAGGGAAAGCGGTACAGTTCTAAAAACAGGTCATATGTTCATAAGGCTCTTCTTGATCAATATGCTTCTTTTGACCTCACAGAAAAAGAATCTTTACACATTAAGCTTTTTTCAAAGGAAAGTACGTACACAATTACCACTGGTCATCAATTAATGCTGCTTGGAGGGCCTATGTTTTTTTACACCAAAATTATGGATGTAATAAAACTTGCTAAACAAACCTCAACAAGCGAAAATCCTGTTTTGCCTATTTTTTGGATGGCATCTGAAGATCATGATTACAAAGAAATCTCAACAATTAATTTGTTTGGAAAAAAAATAACCTGTTCAGGAGATAATAAAGGCCCTGTTGGAAGAATTCCAAAAGAATATTTTGAAGACTTTTTAGAAGAGATAAATCAAGTTTTAGGTGAAGGAGATGAGTTTTCTCGAATTAAGAAAATCATTAATAAAGCTTTTGATTCAGGCAAAAAATTGAGTCAGATTACAAGAGTCTTTGTTCGTGAATTATTTAAAGAAGATGGTTTGCTTATCCTTGATGCGGACTCACCAGATTTGAAAACTTTATTTTCTGAAGTGGCTCAAAAGGAATTGTTCGAGGAGGTAACATATAAATCAAGTGAAAAGCATCTTAGTAGGTTAAATTTAGAATATAAATTACAAGTTAATCCTAGGGAAATAAACTTATTTTATATCGAAAATGGAGTACGAAAGAGGTTTATAAAAACTGAAAAAGGATTTTCTACATCTGATCATTCTATTTTTTGGACAACTTCAGAAATGAAAGAGCTAGTCGCTGATTCTCCTGAGAAAATAAGTCCAAATGTATTATTAAGAGCTGTTTACCAGGAGATTTTGTTACCAAATATAGCTTATGTTGGTGGAGCGGGAGAGATAGCGTATTGGCTTGAAATGAAGCCTGTTTTTGATGCTTTTCAAATAGATTTCCCGGTGCCTTTAGTTCGAAACTCCTACTTTGTAGTATCTAAAAAGAATAAAGACTGGTTAGACGGTTATAATATACCTCTAAATACATTGTTCAATGATGTTGATTTACAAATTAATGAATTAACAAAGGGATTGTCGTTTAATCTTCTTTCTTTTGATGAGGAGTTTAAAGTTCTTAAAGACTTTTTTTCTAGTTTAAAATTAAAGGGAGAAAAAATTAACCCTCAACTTGAAAAAGTAGTAAGTGGTGAAGAAAAACGGGCTTGTTCAGCATTGAAAAATGTAGAGAAGAGATTTTTAAATGCAGAAAAGAAAAAGCACGAGGAAGAAATTTTCAAACTAAAAAAAATAGTTGCTAAGCTTTTTCCTGAAGGAAAACCAATGGAAAGAGTGGATTCTTTTATTCCATTTCTAGTAAAAGATGTCGTTGGTTTTAAAAAGCAGATAGAGTCTGCTCCGTCCTTGTTTGACAAAAAAATAGGTTTTATTGTATTAAGTAATATTTAGGTTTTAATTGATGAATTAAATGTTGTAAATCATTGAATTAAAAAAAGGGGAGCAAATGCTCCCCTTTTTTTAATTAGTGTTCAAAAAGAACTTATTTTTTCACAAAAGTAGCTACTCCTGTATTTATATCACCAGTCATTTTAGCAACATAAATTCCTGGAGTTAAATTTGAAATATCCAATGATATTTGAGCAGAGCTCGTCTGGAAGTTTTTACTTGCCACTACTTGACCGTTAATATTAACTATTTCCATTAATCTAACATCTTCAATTCCTTCGAAAGTAATTGTGTTATTAGCAGGGTTAGGATATAAAGACACATAATCCAATGAGTTTGGACTAAATGTTGATGTTGTTAATCCACATGCTGGGAAATTTGAAGTCGCATCAGTTTGAGAGTTAGTTGGATTTGCAGAAAAATCAATTCCAGAAACTATAATTTCAGAACCGTAAATATCTGTTACTCTAAATGTTTTGGAAATTTCATTTAGTGTCCCTTCTGGTAAGTGGTAGCTAGTCCATCCGTTATCAACTCCTCTTTGTAATTCATAGTAAGTACCCGCTTGCTCAGCTTCAACTTTTGCTATTCTATTTACGTGATTACCAACAATTACTTTAACACCCCATTGGTTAGATCCTTGAACGATAATATGTAAAGGGG
>MDSV01156497.1_pt1 | contig 11626 bp, 12 predicted proteins | sample 810851 | NCBI WGS metagenome assembly MDSV01 (sample SAMN05326640, study PRJNA326480) | marine metagenome | isolation source: seawater | place: Atlantic Ocean: North East | collected 2012 | reverse complement strand
CATACCGTAGTGACGTTAATCAAGGAGTAATGAAACATGGATAAACTTAAAGCTGTTGTGGTTTCCGGACTCGTCGTTTTGGGCATGAGTGTCGAAGCCAATGCGTCTACTTCAGTGAGTGCAGCCTACGGGCAATGCAAAGCTGAAGTAATCGAAAAGTTCGGTGAAGAAACGCGCGTAAAGATGAAAGGGAGCAAGAAGTTTTCGGGCACCCTAACCGTGAAACTCTCCGTGGTACTTGACGGCGATTCACGCCAAAGATTGCTGTGTAAAGTAACCGGTGACGCATTAGTGCTCACTGATAAAGAGGGTAAGCCGCTCTCTTAAGCAAGGAAAACTATGCAGGAGCTTAGCTGGGACGATTTGAAGGTGCTGTTGGCCTGCAGTCGTCATGGATCGACGCGCACGGCAGCATCCGCTTTGGGCGTGAGTAACAGCACGGTAGCTAGGCGACTTGAAACGCTTGAGGCGGCCATCGAAGGCCGCCTTTTTGATAGGACCCCTGACGGACTTCTCGCTACGGCGCTGTGCGAAGAGTTATTGCCGATCGCGAAAACGGTCGAAGACACCGTATCTGATGGACAACTTAGACTAACTGGCAGAGATGCACTGTTGGCAGGAAAGTTGAAGGTATCGATTGCGGATTTTAAGCCCGTAAACCAGCTTCTTTTTCGCAGTTTAAACGAATTTTCAAAGTCGTATCCTCGCATTCAACTTGACGTGAGGACCTCTAACGCCAAGGTGGATCTCTCTCGACGCGAAGCGGATTTCGCCATTCGAGGTCTTAAGCTTGAGGAGCGCCCCCCCAAAGATATTGTGGGTGTAAAGCTTGGTTTACTGACAATGGGGCTCTACGTTCACAAGGCCCTTTTAGCTGATGCAAGACTGGGTAAGCGAGAACTGAACTTCATTGATTCAACTGAAACAGCCCCAGCTGGATTGCCAACGGCCGCTGACCTTGGAATCAAGGTGAGGCATTCAGTTGAAGGGCCTATTACCCGCCTCGATGCGGTAGCTAATCAAATGGGGGTGGCGGCACTCGCTTGCTCTAGCGTCGCAGAGGCAGGCTTGAAAGATGTCGTGCGCTTACCGAATACGGAGAGTGTTCCTCATCGATACGTCTGGCTGCTGTATCATAAGGACCTTCGCCAAAGTGCCCGGATACGCGCTTTGTTTAAGCATCTATTGACGCTAGAGCAAAACTGGCCAGCGGCGTGGATGGGTCAGGCGGTCGCCAACAGCAGTGATGTTGAGCCGATTGACGCACTGATAAGTGAACTCGCCTGACACCGCCCCCCTCGATGCTAACGAAGCTGCTCTCCAACCGGTATTACTGAGCAATCTCATAACACTGAGACGGGTTTTCTAAGGTTCCTCCTGTTAAACGGGGGTGTCAGCATTGCAGTACCATTTAAGGCTATGGGTTCAGAGGCGGTTAGTTTGCTACGCTTGGATATTGCCACCCGGGTGGGTTTGCGAGTCGGCTGAGACTACGCCCATTTAAGACTATGACTACGGTAAAACCATGAAGCGACGAACGTTTTTGCACACGACTGGCCTAGCCTTCGCGGCCTTGTCTGCGAGTGGCTGCATCACTCGACCTTTACCCGATCGACCCTTTTCACGCGCGGTGGGCTACGGTCCGTTGGTCCCCGATTCTCAGGGCTTGCTCGATCTTCCCGCCGGTTTCTCCTATCAGCTTGTTTCGAGTCTCGGGGATGCCATGACCGACGGGGCAACAGTTCCAGATAAAGCTGATGGGATGGGTTGCTTTGATCTTGGAGACGGACGCTTGGCGCTAGTGCGTAACCATGAGCTGGTCTCTACCGACGAAAGCGGTGGGGTATTCAGTGCCGGATTTGGTACCAAAGATGGTCAGTTTATTCCCGGGGGTACAACACACGTTGTTCTCGATAAGGACACGTTAGAGGTATTGGATCAGTTTCGCTCGCTAGGTGGCACCATGCGAAACTGCTCGGGTGGTGTCACGCCCTGGGGTAGTTGGCTGACCTGCGAGGAATCGACCACAGGCCCCGGATTGAAGTACGGCGAGGGTCTCAACCAGTATCACGGCTGGGTGTTCGATGTGCCCGCAGCGGCCACGGGACTGGTGGATCCTGCGCCCCTCAAAGCCCTTGGCAGGTTCAATCATGAAGCCGCTTGCGTGAACCCGAATACGGGCCTTGTTTATCTCACAGAAGATCGCGATGACAGTGTTCTGTACCGTTTTATCCCTGCAGTCCCGGGGGACCTTACTAGCGGAGGGCGTCTGCAAGCCATGAAAGTGGAGGGTGCGCCCGACCTGAGAAACTGGTCAGGGTCTTCTACTGCTGTGGGTTCCGTCGGTGACGTAAGCTGGATTGACCTTGATGAGGTCGAAGCCCCCAACGATGATCTGCGCTATCGTGCCGCCGCTGAGGGCGCGAGCTTGGTGGCCAGGGGTGAAGGTATCCATATGGGCGATGGCGAGGCATTTATATGCTCAACCAGCGGGGGTGCACGACGACTCGGGCAAATTTTCCGGCTCACCTTAAGCCCTGATGGTACAAGCGATTCGCTGGAACTGTTTTTCGAGAGCGTATCGAAGCATCAGTTTGATTACGGCGATAATCTGGTCGTTGCACCCAACGGGCACCTCGTTGTGTGTGAGGACCAGTACACACAGGTGGTTGATAATCAACTGAGAGGCATTACGCCGGACGGGAACGCCTACCCGTTGGCTCGTTTGCGGTTGCAGACCGAGTTGGCTGGAGCGTGTTTCTCCCCCGATGGAAAGACCTTGTTCGTTAACGTCTATGCACCCACTAAGACGTTGGCCATTACCGGACCTTGGGACACCTTCGACGCAACGACACTGACAGTATCCTGAGTACATCGAAAGTGCTCAGGTCTGGCCAAGCAGACAGGAACCGAGCTAGATGAGGGTGACGGTTTGTCCTTGAGTCATCTTTCCGCCGCGCACGACTTTGGCGTAGACCCCGAGGTTGCCATCGGCGTGCTTCACGAGATGTCGCATAATGTCGGTGTCTCGGGGTAGCGGGCCGGTTGCGTGTGTGGTCATCGAGCAGCGTGGGCAGGTATCGAGCACTTTTAATACAACATCGCCAATCTGCAGTTGCCTGCCAATCCAATCTTGTTCGGGAAACGGGGCGCTCGAGTCACTGACATCAAACACAAAGTTTGCTCTGAAGCGCTTTTCGTCAAACGCTGAATCGGGTGCCGTCCGCGCCATTGTATCCAGTGACTGTTGTGTCATCAGCATGATAGGGAACGCATCGAAATACGTACCCGGCGGAGACTCGAACTCCAGGACTTCAGCAAACGCACTGAGGTCGGGCAGTGGTTCATCGGGTGTACGACCAAAGATCTCTCGCAGTTCCTGTTCAAAGTCCTCGGAGTCGGGTGCACCTCGACGATAATGCTCAAGGTTATCCGCTGGGAGCAACGGCCACAGTGTTACGGCGTGATCGAGTTTCTCAGACAGCCACGTGTTTAAGTCTTCTGCGCTGCTGGTGCACCTAGTGCCGTCCGGCGCTGTAATCTCCGTTGTATTGCCGTCTAATGACCTTGCGCTAAACATCATGAGCTGAGGAATTTTTTTGGCGCCCCGAATGCCGCCTCGAACCTCGTCACGCGTGGCCCAAGCGCGGTCACCTTCGATACCGCGTTCGCTCACAGTGACCTCTGCCGGCATTTCGCCAAGCATCGACTTAACGGGGTAGCGGTGTATTTCAGACAGCGTGATTTTTGACATGAGTCGCATCCTTTTACCGTGCTGATCGCCGGCTATTTACTCGGGCACGTCTAGCGCCGGATTTCGGTTGAAGAAATTGCGTGGCTTTAGCGTGATTTCGTCTATTTTCGACGGCATCACGGGCCAATCTTCCGCCATCGGTACATGATGAAACCCGATCATGGGCCACGCTACAAGGTCGGTATTCTCTAGGGTCTCATCGTCTGCGACATACTGAGGTAGTCCAATACCGACATCCGACTGGTTAACCGCAAATCCGGTAGAGAAAATCTCATCGGGCTTGTAGCGGGTGACCCACAGGTTATTTTTGAGAAACCCGGCGCGCTGATAGATGGGGTCCTCCAGTGTGACCAACGGGCGTGTGTTCGGAAATATCAGCTGATAAGAGGTTGGGTAGCCCATGTCGTTCTTTGCACTAGTGCTAGCAAAGGTCAGAAGTGCTGGCCGCTCAACCTTCATCACGGTTTGCGCCTGTTGCTCGGTCGTCACCTGTTCTTGTTGAACCGTCCAGATACCTTGTCGCGGCGCATCGCTAGGCTGTTGAGTCGGCACCAATCGCTGCCGAACAAAATTGTTGCCGACCCCATCGACGTCCATATCGATACGGTAGCTAAAGAAGTGGTCGTGATTAACGCCAAGGCGATAGGGGGCGATTAGCGTCCCTGCCTGTGTCTCGGATTCGGCTCGTGGATCATCCATAGACGCCGAAAACACGCCCTTCGTTGCGTCGACGCCGGTCGATATCAGTCGAATACGAATTCGGCCATCCTGCTGAAAAATGTAATCCTGGAAGTAATCGTAGTTGCCAATCACCGCCACCATCCGCACAACGAGATGGGTTGCTCTGCGGGAATTGTGTATCGCCATGCCCGGCACATCATCGTACAGGGACTCGTGATGACGCCAGCTCGGGTAGCCTGGGTCGAACTCGAAAATGCAGACACGATTTTCAGCCGTAAATGCCTCCCCACCCGCCGTGTGTAACACGACATCCTGATAAACCGCCGTTGGGGGACAATCGTTGCCTTTCAGCTCCGTGGCCATATTGCCAAAGCCATACTCACCCATGTCGAAATAAGCGCGGTAAAACCAGTGTGCGTCAGGGTCCTGGTAGGGGACAAACATTTCAGACATGGCTATTTCATAAGCGACAGGTCTGAAGCCGTCATCGGAGACAACGCCAATATTGTTGAGGATCGTGCCTTGTCGCGGGTCAAAGCGCAGATGGAACTGCCAGTCTTGCCAGTCGATTCGGCTTCCCGTGATCGAGAAGTTCTGTCCTTCTGGCTGCTCGATAGTCATGGGTTTTAGTGCCGGTCGCGTGTCGAGCGCGCTCTCGTGAAACTCGATGACCTCGAAATCACTGGGTGGTGTGTCGGAGTCCACAAACGAGTCTGTGATTTCGATAAGTTTCAGCTCCTCGATATCAAACAAGATGCTGATACCTTCCACCGGTCGCGCATAGGCACTAGTCGTGGGCAGAAGCCCCAAGCCGCTTTGCCCCCGGATGTTGAAGCAATCGAAGCGAACGAGCCGATCGTTAACGGGGTTCGCGAGGTCAGAAAAGAAGCGTCCTACAGTGCGCGGTAGGCAGAGACCGTCCGTACCCTTGACGCCCCGTCGTTCGAGCGCAGAAACCACTTCGGGCAGTTGACTGACAGCCTCCAGAGCGCCAAGGATTTCTGCGCCGGTCAGCATCGGTTGGCCGCTGCTTATTTCTGTTGCCGCAGAGAGCGATGCGGTTTCAAAATCGTACCGCGCTACATATGAGCCTTTGTTCAGCCTGTAGACAATGTCCGCGCCACGGTTTGCCTTATCACCTGACTGCCAAGCGCGTGCGTCGGTCTTGTCGGGTTCAGTGAGACTGATTCGATTGAAGATGATGCCCTCACCAAATGCTTTGTTGGCGGCGGCAGCGGCTTCGCTAATTTCGGTTGCCGTTAAGGAGTGCCACGGTGACATGGTAGTGGACGTGGTATCGACCGTTTCCCGCGAGCTTTGACCACAGCTTACAAGAGCTACGACGCTTAAAACTGCTAAAACTCGATTTATCCCCATGGTGCTATCTCCATATTTATTTTTTTTGGAGTAGGCAATGCGCAGGCTTACTCCGGGAGTTGGTTCCTTCGGACCCCCAACGAGACGAGTCGACTCAGCTCCGACAGACTTCTACCACTCTCCTCGCGGAGGTCGTTGAAATACGTTTGTGTGGCTTTGAGTGCGCGCAGACTGTGAATCCCAGAATCAACGATAGCGTTTTCGCGCAAAAAGAACTCTACATCGGCGGTCATCAGAAAGGTATCAACACCCAATGTTCGCAGTGCATAGGGCCCTGTGTTTCCACCCAATCGGCTGCCGTGTTTTTTCAAGAAAAGCCAGAGGCCGATGACGTCATCATCGGGCCAGCTGGCGATGAACTCGCCAAAAGTCTTGTCTTCGCGGCTCTCGGTGTCTGAGATCATCAGGGCATTATCAAGCACCGTTTTCACTTTACTGAAATTGCGAATGATTCCCGGGTCACTGGCCTTACGCTCCAACATATCGTCGGGCATCATCAGTAAACGCTCGATATCGAAGCCCCAGAAGACCTCTTCAAAATGCGGCCATTTATTGTTGACGATGCGCCATACGAAGCCGGACTGAAATACCTTTCGTGTGAACTCTGCAAGGTAGCGGTCGGAGCCCAGGCCGCTGAGCTGCGCTTTGGTTGCAACGGTTGGTAGCAGGCTCTCTACGACATCACTCTCACCTTTTCGCAGGCAGGCGACATCGTATAAGTTGGTGTAGGACGGTTGAGGCATGGAGGGAGTGTAACCCCAAATGCCTAGGCTTTTGCTTTTCGTGTACTAATGATGCATCCGGCGACGATCAGCGCTGTGCCCATGAGCGTCCCGGTGCTGACGGGCTCGGCGAAAAATAACCAGCCAAACAATGCAGCCCAGATAAACGCCGTGTATTCCACTGAAACGAGCGCTTGTGCCTCTGCGCGACGGTAGGCGATAGATATGAGGATGAGTGAAATGACGGCAAGTACCCCGGCCGCCGACGCGGCCGTCCACTGAATCACGTCAGCGGGAAGGGAGACGGCAAAGGGTACACCCAGAGCCAGGACGCAGGTCATGATCACATTTTGATAGCAGGCTATTTCCGTGGGGCGTGCGACGAGCGCCTGCTTGCGCTGCAAAATGATATTGAGCGCGTACATGATGGCGAAGACTAGGACCGCTGCAATGCCGAGCAGACTGCTGTCATCACTCATCTGAAACATGTCTTCGCCGGCAATCACAAGAACACCGCCAAAACCGAGGACAGCGGCAAGTTTTGCACCGCGCGTAATTTCTTCGCCGAGCATGGGCGCTGCGAGGTATAGAGCGATGATGGGTGCGACGAAACTAAGGCCAATAGCCTGAGCGAGTGGCAGTTGCGTCAGACTCCAAAACAGAAAGAGCATCATGAATGCGGTGAGTACGCCGCGAGTAATATGGAGCCTCAGCACTCTTCCTGTCGCCAGCTGGGGCCGGTTAGGTAAATAGAGTGCGGATGCGAAGACGGCCCCCATGGCCGCTCGCCAAAATGTGGCGCTGTAGGCGCCCATGGCCAGTGCCTGCGCTTTCATGACGGCGTCGAGCATGGAGAAGAACAGCACCCCTAGGCTCGCCATGACGACGGGAAACAGAATGCTGTTTCTACTGTCCAAAGTGATGATTTCTCGAACCGTCAAGCTGCCATCCGATAATGCCAATGGATTGGATGCTCATAGGTCTTAGGCTTGTTTGTCCGCAGCGTGCCACTGTGCAACTAGGGAGCGAAGCACGCTAACGAAGGCAATGGGCTCATCGAGCATCAGGTGGTGACGCGCACCCGGAATGCTAATAAAGGGAATGGTCTCGCCACCTTTTTCTCGCACGTAGTCAGCCGAATCGTCATCAAACAGGAGACTGTGTTGTCCATAAACGTAGGCTTTTCGTCCCGGTGCCGCAACAACAGAGTCGACCTGATTGAGTATGCGATCTTTCAGCGCGAAATCGCTGTCGAAGACACTGGTGTCAAATTTCCAGGTCCATCCACCCTCAATCTCTTTCAACGAGTGGTAGGCCATGTAATGGAATAGGTAAGGTTCACCGCAGGGCTGGTTTGGCGAGAGGACAAACCGTGCTTTTGCTGCCTCATAGTCAGGATAAATTCGGTTCGGACGACTCGTGTCTGATCGCATCGGGCGTCCGCCCCCGAAATGGGCTTTCAGACGCTCGGGTCGCAACACCATCAGATCGCAGACAACCAGCCCACTGAAAAGCTCATGAAAGTCGTTCATGGCGGCTAGTCCAACGTGACCACCATAGCTATGAGCGATCACAATCGGCTTAATGGCGTGATCAAATAGACCGGTTTCTCGTGCTACATCGACCACTTCCTGCGCGCGGATAGCGTCAGGGTAGGACGATCGAACACCCGAGTCACCCATGCCCGATAAGTCATAGGCAACGACGTGGTATTGCTCAGCGAGAAACGGCGCAATGAACGCCATGCAGCGTGCGTGGGCCAGGAAACCGTGCATCAAAAGCAGGGGTGGATTCGCAGGATCACCCCATCGGAAGTAGTGAACTTCGCATCCTTCTGACGTTACCCAGCCCTCTTCACGAGGTACCTGCAACGCATCGACCAGCCACTGCGGTGCATCGGGTGCGTCCGGTGGTAGTTCGGAGTTAAGGTCACAGATCTCGGTTACCGGGCTCTTCATGTTATCGCGTCAATCCTGGAATTTTACTCATACGAACGAAACCGGTTTTTGGTCGCTTCTTACCGGCGTACGTTTAATAGCTTTGTAGGCTGGGGACAGCAGATTCCCCAGCTCCCCCCGTGCGCGCGCATGCTAAACGCTTGAGCGGGAAAAATCTCGTTAAATCGGTTTCGTCTCGGTGCTGGTACGTCTTCGCCCGGTGATGGATTATGCGATCACAGGTGTGATGATTCAGGGGCGAACAAACGGCGGATAATGTTCGCCGACGTCGTGGTAAACATATTCCCACCCTTTTTCTTGCATGATCGCGCGGTGCTGTGGCCCCGCCATGCCACCATCACCGGTTTCGTAACCCGCATCGCCTTGGAACAGTACTGCCATTTTCCCGTCAGCCTTTGTAAAGACCGGGAACACGTAGGGTGGGGGGATTTCACTTTCGCCGGCTGTCATTTCGGGTGTCGTGGCGTAACGCAATAGGCTAAGCAGTGTGATGTAGGTCGGTGGCAGCATGCCAAAATCGCCTGCCTCATGTTGTGCCACTGCGTCCTTAACAAGAATCCAGGCAAAGTCGTGAATCTCGCTACCGTCGATGGCAACGTCAGCATCCTCAGCGAGAGGCGCCGCGTAAATCCAGGTCTCGAACCGCTTCGGTTCAGCAATCGGCGTAGTCCAGTGACTCAAGTGGACCATGTTTTGAGTGTCTGGTCTCAATCCGCATTCTTCCTCGGCTTCTCTGGCCGCAGCAATACGAGCGGCTCTCGAGATATCGCCATCAGCAGCTTCAATGTCAGCTTCCTCCAGCGCACCTCCTGGAAACACCCATAAGCCACCGGCAAACATCAGCGCTTTGTTGCGCTTGAGCATTAAGGTTTCCATGCCATTGTCCGTGTCACGCAAAAGGACAACTGTGCTGGCGGGTCTGGCTTTAGATACATCTGTCACTGGAATACTCCTCTTGGCGAGAGGCCACTATACCTCTCGATGACGTAGCTTATGATCGAACAAGGTTGGCCCCACACATCAAAAGAGCTTTGGGCTCGCTGTTTACACTTTTTATCCATTTCTAAGCGGCGAGTAGGCGGCTTGAATCTTACTCAATGGAGCTGCGAACAAATTTGAGGTCTTTTGTAATGACTGAGCCGACGGCTGCGTGCGAGATGTTGGATCTGGGAAGTCTTAACGCACTCGCAATCTTTTCTGCCGCTGCGATACCGGTGCAATGGCCGCCCATCATCAACTCAAGACCGGCCTTTTCCAGCCAAGCAGCCGTCTTATCCAGTGTTACTTGACTGGCTCGCCATAAGTGAAAACCGCCAACAATCGAATAGACCGGCTCTCTTTTAATCGATTGAAGAACGTTGCCTGTGTTGATCAGTCCCGAGTGTCCACAGCCTGAGGTCATAAGCCAACCCCGATCAGTAAGGTAACCCAGAGACTGATCATCAATAATAATGTCTTCGCTGGGGCCATCCGGTCCGTCGATGAAAAGACCTGCGGGGCCGTTGTAGGCCTCCACTAAGCGCGGTACCGGACCGGTTAGCCATAAGTTAGGTGCAATCTCGGTTGGTGAATCTATTTCGACAAATGAGATACCCAAGGCCTCTGAGGCACCTCGAAAGTCTTGAGCTGATTCAAATTCACCTGGCCCTACAAGTGAGCCATTGCCTGTTCTTCGCTGATCGAAAAAACCACGGGCGACATAGACGATGCTAAGTGCTTTGGGATTCTTGTCTCTAAAATGTTCCCGGAGTACTAACAAACCACCAGTGTGATCACTGTGGAAATGACTCAGCACGACTTTCTCGGTGCGAGATAAATCGACGCCTAGGTGTAATACATTGTGAAGTACGGTGTCGCTTTTGAATCCGGTGTCGAATAGAACTGATTCCTCGTCGCCCTCAAAAACAGCAGAAAAGCTCCACTCACCTAGGCCACCATAGTCCGAAATATTTGTTGCTAGGACCGTGATTTTATAGGGGCTAGCCATTACCAAAGTCGGCCAAAGAAGGCATGCAGTGATAAGTAGTCGCAACATAATCGTGCCCGAAAATTCCGTAGACCCTAATCTACATCATCAAGGTCTGTTTCTACTCGCGTGACGTTCTCAGATTGTAGAAATTTCAATTTGAGAATTTCGCCTTCCTTTACGACCAGCGCGCTTTCAAGCCACATGTTTTGCTGTTTTGATAGCTTCTTAGGGTCACCGGCGCTGGGGAAAATAAACACACCGTCATTCTGGTAAAAAATATGCGAAGACTCTTGCGCGCTCGTGATGGTGTGATTTGAGAGCACCCAACGTGTCGAGACCCAATCTGTATAGTTGGCAGAGGCCAAAAACTCCTTGAACTCAGGCAGGGTGAAGCGTTGGCCCATCTCGAAAATAACGAAGTCGTCAGTAACAATTTTTTCGAGATCACCGTTCCCATAGTTTTCAACAGATAACGCAGAGAAAAAGCTTTCTAACGTTGTGATGGTGTCTTTTTCACTAATCTCAGCGTGCGCTACTACTGCCCAAAGATTGGTCAGTAGCAGGCACACGAAAAGTTGACTAAACGGGAGCCTCACTGGAAAAGCCCCCCTTACTTAACAACGGTTTGTGACGTACCAGCACCACCCTGTAACGGTGACCAATGCGCGGCTTTTATCCGCCACATCCCATCTTCTTTTACAAATGCCTGTGTGACCCGAGTTCGGTAGTTGGGCACTGCCGGTAACCCCTTAGGCTTCATCGCGGCTTCTTGGTAATAGTGAGCGACTGCCGCTTGTCCTTCTACCAACACGACAACTTCGATGTGTTTCACAGACCCTGAAAAATATTCAAAGTCGGACGTATCGCTATTTCTCTGGAGGGTGTTTAGCAGGCCGCCACTCGAAAAAAATTCTTTGGACCCCTCTTTGGAAATTCGTGATGGATCTTGAGTCATTGTCTTATTGGTGTGTGCGATATTGGCTTTTACCACATCGCGTATCTCTGCCTGTGTATCTGCTTGTGCCATACCAGCGAGCATTGTTAACGCAATTAAAACAGTCAGTTTTCTAGTGTGCATAGTGTGTTACCCCATATCGATTTATTACTGAGTTATTGCTCGAAGAGACGCCTATTTCAGAACATACGCCTTAATGATGAGTTCCCT
>MDSV01125352.1_pt1 | contig 11626 bp, 9 predicted proteins | sample 810851 | NCBI WGS metagenome assembly MDSV01 (sample SAMN05326640, study PRJNA326480) | marine metagenome | isolation source: seawater | place: Atlantic Ocean: North East | collected 2012 | reverse complement strand
CCTGATTATATAATTATCCATTTATTAACATTTATCCCTTTATCATTATTAATTTTATTTAATTTTAAAACTAAATTTATTTTAAGAATTTCAGGATTTCCAAAATTTACTTTATTTAGAAAATTTTTATGGAAATTAAGCTCAAAAAAAATTTATAAAGTTTTTTGTCCCACGGAAGAAACAATCGAAATTTTAAAATCTAAAAAAATTTTTCAAGACGATAAAATTCATTTTCTTGAAGATCCGGTCTTAGAAATTTCAAAAATTAATAAAAAGAAAAAAGAAAACATAGGTGATCTACCATATTCTAATAAGTATATACTTGCAATTGGCAGACTTAGCGAACAAAAAAATTTTAAATTATTAATTGAATTTTTTTCAAATATCTCAAAAAAAGATAAAGATTTATCTTTGGTTATTGTTGGAGAAGGTGAATTAAGGTCAAGTTTAGAAAAAAATATATTTAAGAAATCTTTAGAAAAAAAAGTTTTTTTACTTGGCTACAAAAAAAATGTTTTTAATTTATTATCTAAATGTCAATGTTTTATTTTATCTTCTTTATGGGAAGATCCAGGATTTGTATTATTAGAAGCAGCTGCAACAAATACAACAATAATTTCTAGTGATTGCTCCAGCGGCCCAAAAGAAATTTTATCGAATGGTAATGGTGGATTTGTATTTAAAAATAACAATCTTGAAAGCTTAAATGAACAGTACCTTAAATTTATTAATTGTAATGAAAAAAATATTTTTTTAAAAAAAGTTAAAGCAAAAAAAAAATCAAAGAATTACACTTTTTTTAACCATTATAAAAAAATTGATTATTTTCTTAATTCTGATTAAGAAGCTTTTTAATTTTATAAAGTTTAATTAATCCAATTAAAGAATTAAAAATCTCCTTTTTTGATACGCTACTTTTACCTCTTATTCTATTTTTAAAAATTGTATTAATTTCATCAATTTTCATTTTATAATAATGAATATAAAGCAAAAATTCGCTTAAAATTATAAAACCATCACCTATTTTTCCACAATTTTTTACACAACATTTGACCGCTCTGCTAGAATAGATCCTATAACCATTAGTGTAATCTGAGGCTGGAATCTTAAGAAGTAATCTTGCAAGCATATTAGAAAAATAAGAAAGTATTTTTCTGGAAACTGGCCAATTTAAAATTTTACTTTTTTTAATATACCTACTCGCAATTAAAAGATCTGAGTTTTTAAAATTGAAATAATTTAAATTTCTAATAAGCTCATCTGGATTGTGTGATAAATCAGCATCCATTTCAATAAAACAAGAAAAATTATTTTTTTTATTTAAAAAAAATTTCATACCACTTAATACAGCTGAACCTCTCCCACTTTTTTTAAATCTTTTTTCAAAAAAAATATTCTTCTTTAAAGAGCAATTTCTTATTAAATTTTGAGTTTTTAAATCTTCTGAGTCATCAACAATTAATATTTTAAATTTATAAATTCGTGATTTTAAATTAAGTATTTTTGTACAAAGTTTTAAAATATTTTTATGTTCGCGATAAGCAGGTATAACTATCAATAAGTTTTTCATTTACATAAATATAATTATCTGTATTAGTAAAGTGACTGTATATATTAAATTATTAAAAATGAGTAAAAAATTTAAATACCCATTGTTAGACAATGCTTTTTCACCTCAAGATCTGCAAAAAGGAATTAATGTTCTTAGATCTGGTCAAATCACAATGTCTGGTATCACAAAAAAATTTGAAAAATCTTTTGCAAAATATTTAGGTGTTAAATATGCATTGATGGTTAACTCAGGATCTTCTGCTAATTTGTTATCAGTTTTTGCAGCATGTAACCCTTATCGTAAAAATAGATTTAAAATTGGAGATGAAGCAATAATCCCGGTTTTATGCTGGTCTACTTCCTTATGGCCATTAGTTCAAGCAGGCTTAAAGCCAAGATTTGTTGACATAGATCCACATACTCTAAATGTAAAAGTTAGTGATGTAATAAAAAAGATAAATAATAAAACAAAGTTAATAATGGCAGTTCATATTCTTGGTGGGTGTACAGAAATGGAGAAATTAAGAAATATTGCAAAACAAAAAAAAATAATTTTAATAGAGGATACTTGTGAGAGTCTTGGATCTAAATATAACAAGAAATATTTAGGAACCTTTGGTGATTTTGGAACTTATTCTTTTTATTATTCTCATCAAATAACCTCAGGGGAGGGTGGTATGGTTGTTTGCAACAATTATGAGGATTATTGTATTTTGCATTCTCTAAGATCACATGGATGGACAAGAGGTTTAAAATTAAAGAATATTAAAAATTCAGATAATAAATTTACTTTTTATAACTCAGGATTTAATTTAAGACCAACAGATGTTTCAGCGGCAATTGGACTAAATCAATTTAAAAGACTTAAAAAATTTCAACAAATCAGAGATGAAAATAGAAACAAAATTATAAAAACAATTGTAAATGATAAAAGATGGAAAAATCAATTTATATTTCAAAAAATTATAAAAAAATGTGATCCAAGTTGGTTTGGTTTTCCAATAATTTTAAACAAAAGATATATTAAAAGTAAATCTAGGTTAATAGAAATTTTAGAAAAAAATGGTATTGAAACTAGACCAATAGTTAGTGGAAATTTTTTTAATCAACCAGCTATTAAAAAATTTAAAATTTTTAATACAAAAGAAAAGTTTGAAAATGCTCAGTTGCTAGAGGAGAGTGGTTTCTTTATAGGCCTGCATACTAAAAAAATTAGCAATTACAATCTAAATCAAATAAAAAATAATTTATTTAAAATTGAGGAAATTTTACCAAAAAAAAATAAAATAAGAATTGGGATAACTGGTCACAATGGAGTTTTAGGTTCTGCTTTTATTAAAAACTTTCATACCAAATTTGAATTCATAAAATATGATGGAGATGTAACAAATTATTTGAAATTAAAGAAATGGTTTGACAAATTAGATGTAGAAAATTTTTTGCATTTCGCAGCTAAAGTACCAACAAATTTAGTTGAACGAAATAAAAACCAAGCTAAAAAAGTAAATTTAGAAAGCGTTAATTCTATAATAAAATTACTTAAAGAAAATAATAGAATAAAATGGTTTTTTTTCCCATCAACTTCGCATGTTTACAAAAAAAGTAAATTTATTTTAAATGAAAATTCTCCAAAAGAACCATCTAGTGTTTATGCTAATACTAAATTACTAGCTGAAAAAAATCTTTTAAAATTTCAAAAACAAAAAGATGTAAATATTTGTATTGGTAGAATTTTTAGTTACACAAATTATAACCAGAAAAAAAGTTTTGTTATTCCATCTTTATTTCATAAGATTAAAAGAAACTACAAACTAAGTATTGAAAAATTAAGAGCTGAAAGAGACTTTGTTCACATTGATGATATATGTAATGCAATCTATTTACTTTTGACAAAACAAAAAAAAGGAATTTTTAATATTTCGAGTCAAAAAAAATTAAAAATCTATGAAATTGCAAATCTTATTTCCAAACAAGTTAAAAACAAAAAAATTTTTTCAACTGTTAAGAGTTATGGAAATAAGGACATTTTATATGGAGATAATAAAAGATTAAAAAATCTCGGATGGGCTCCGAAGAAAAATATAAATATAATAATAAGAGATTTTGCAAAAAAAAATTAATAATAAAATATGCTAAAAGTTAGTGTAATTATTCCATATTTTAGGAAAAAAAATTACATTAAAAAAACTTTACTTTCAATACTGAAGCAAACTTTTAAAAAATTTGAAGTATTGATTATTTATGATGACAGTGAAAAAAGTGATCTCACTTTTATTAAAACATTATTAAAATTAGACAGAAGAATTAAACTTATAATTAATAAAAAAAATTTAGGAGCAGGTTTGTCTCGTAATATTGGCATATTAAAGGCTAAAGGAAAATATATAAGTTTTGTTGATGCTGATGATACATGGAATAAAAATAAACTTAGATTACAAATAAAATTTATGGAAAATAATAATTATCAAATTAGTCATACTTCTTATGTAATAGCTAATATGAAGAATAAAGTTTTAGAATTTAGAAAGGCCAGAAATTTTACTAAATTAAAAGATTTACTTTATTCATGTGATATTGGTCTTTCTACTGTAATGATTAAAAAAAGTGTTTTCTCAAATAAGTTAAAATTTCCAAAATTAAAAACTAAAGAAGATTTTGTATTATGGTTAAACTTAGTTAAAAGTGGATATAAGATTTATTCATTAGACAGGAATCTTGTTAAATGGACTAAAACAAATAATTCATTATCATCATCTATTTTTCAAAAATTAATAGACAGTTTTAATGTCTATCATAATTATATGCAATTTAACTTCTTCAAATCTATTTACTTCACTTTAGCTTTATCAATCAATTTTATAAAAAAAAAATATCTCTAAAAAATGTTAAACAATTTAATACTTTTAGTTTTATTCATAATTATTGTTTATTTTTTGAACCAATATATTTCAAAAAAAAAAATTTTAAGGAGTGATACAGGATCCAGTCATCAGTTATTTGCAAATAACTCGGTGCCATTAACTGGAGGAATGTTTATTTTATTTCCAGTTTTATATATTTATACATTTAATAATTTTCTTCTTTGTTTAATTTTTTTAACTATTTATTTAATTGGGCTAATGTCAGATTTAAACTTTTTAATATCTCCTAAAAAAAGATTTTTTCTTCAATTATTTTTAATTATTATATTTATCTTTTATATTAAATTAGAAGTACTACCTACCAAGATTAATTTTATTGATAAAAGTATAGATGACACTTTTTTAAGCTATATCTTAACTGTTTTTTGCTTAATGATTTTAATAAACGGCTCAAATTTTATTGATGGATTGAATGGATTATTTATGGGATATTTTTCTATTATCTTAATTATAATATTAAAAACAAACCTATTTTATTCTTTAGGATTTTCTATTGAACAATTTTTATTTTTAACGTCTGCTTTTATTTTTATTTTAATATTAAATTATTCAAATAAACTTTTTATGGGCGATAGTGGAGCTTATGCAATAAGTTTCTTGATTGGTTTTTCTCTTATTAAAATTTATAATTTGAGTTATAATTTATCTCCATACTTTATAATTTTACTATTATGGTATCCATGTTTTGAAAATTTATTTTCAATAATAAGAAAAATTGTTGTCAAAAAAAGCCCTCTAAAACCTGATAATAAACACTTACATCAATATTTTTTTCGGTATTTAATGATAAGATTTAATTTAAAAAAAGTTTATGCTAACAATTGTGCAAGCGTTTTAATTAATATTTTTAACTTATTAATATTTTTAGTTGGATGTTTAAATATAAGTCACACAACACATCAAATTAAATTAATAACTTTTTCAGTTATAGTTTATTTAATAATTTATAAGTTATTAGAAAGATATTTAAGAATTAAAGATTCTTATTAAAGAAAAACCTAATCATCCCACTAAGGATTGACATCCCATCTATAAAAGCATTGACCTTTTTTTTACCAGCAATTCTAGCCCTCTCATGAGATTTTGAATTTGCTATCTTTAGACCATATCTTGAGGCTTTTATTGGCAATTCAATACAAAAAACAAAATTTTTGCTTTTTAATTTTAAATTGTGCACCTTTTCAGATTTACCTAAGACAAATGTATACAAAATGTCTGAAACTTTAAGTTTAAAAAAAATTTTTCCCAATAAAGTAAAAATGAAGTTACCTATATAAGTGATGTAGGTATCATCCTCACTTGAACAATCTTTTTCATATCTAGTTCCAAAAACAATATCAAAATCTTCTACATCAACTTTTTCCATCATATTATTTAATTCTTTGGGATCAAAAGAACCATCAGCATTAAAAATACAAAAGAATTTTGTTTCAACTGAATTTATTCCTTTTATTATTGCGTCACCATATCCTTTTGAGTCCTGATAAAGAATTTTAATATTATAACCTTCTAATGATTTAATCGTTTCTACATCAGATCTTTCAAGAATGATAACGATTTTTAATTCATATTTTTGTAATTCATTTAATACTTGTGGTAATGACTCCTTTTCATTCTTTGCAGGTATAACAAGCGTTAAATTTTCCATATAAATTTTATATTACTAATTATCAGAAAACCTAAAAAATAAAAGAAAACAAACAAAAAAGATTTTTTATTATACAATTTTTTAATATCTATGTTTAAAAAAAAGATTGTAAAAAAAATAATCAGAAGAAAAGGATCAAAATATTTGTGGTACATAGTGTATTGCGGGTTATTAAATAATATTAAAATAAAAATTAGAAAATTAAATTTATTGTTTGTTAAAATTGGCAATAAATATATGATTGAAATCAATGCTACAAAAAAGAAAAAGTAATTATTTTTGAAAAAAATTTGAGATATTTTTAAAAAAATACCACCACCTGTATTTAAGTAGTCATAGTCAAAATTATAAGTACATAACAAAAAGATAAACATAGATAAAACTAAATTATTTATTGTTAGAACATTATCAATTTTTATTATTTTAAAATATATGAATGGAAGTATATAAAAAAATAAAAAAGAAAAAGTAATCAAAATATTATTAAAAATGTTTACGAATAAAATATCACTAGTTTGTCTTGTAATTGCTGCAGATTTACTTAAGAAATTTATATCTAAAATTATTACATAATAAATTGCTGGCATTGCCAATAAAAGATTTAAAATTATTATAATGAAAATTTGTTTAGATAAAAATTTATACTCTTTTAAATATTTAAAGAAAAAAAATATCGAAAAAATTGAAAAATTTGGACTTATATAAGCGCTTAAAGCACACATTACAATATTTAAGAAAATATTTAAAAATTTTTTATCAATTGAAAATTTTAGATAATAAAAAATACTTAGTGTAAAAAATAAAAGACCAAATAATCTACTGTCTGGCCAAATAGAGAGGCTTCGAAATGTTGGAGAAATAAAAATTAGGCTTGTTAATAAAATTAGGATCTTTTTGTCAACATTAAATTTTATTGTTAGACATCTATAAAATATAATAGGTAACAATAAAAAAATATGTAGAAAAAAAAATCTTTTGAAAGAATCAATTACAAAAATTTTTTCCAAAAACCCCAAAAAAATTAAAAATATTGGTGAGTGACGTGTATGAAATTTGTCATAATTTAAAAATGTTTCTGAAAAGTTTTTTGTAAACTCAATTCCTAATATATTATGACCATAATAATCAGTAAATGCTCCACCAGTTGAATTTTCACCAAAATAAAAGCTAATTAATAAAGAAAAATATAGAAGATATATTAAAAAGAATTCATTATTAAAAAATTTACTTTGAAATTTACTATTTAACATTTAAAAAAGTATTAATTGTTTATCTTAGATGTCCGAACACTTTATTTTTATATTCTATATCTATTTATTTATTCTTTCTACAATAGGCTACGGTTTTATATTCTCTAAATTCGTAAATAAAGAATTATTTCAATTAAATATTGGGTATCAAGGAATAATTGGTTTTTTCTTTTTGTCTTTGATATCCATGTTTACCTCATATTTTTTACCACACAACTTTACTTTCAATATATTTATCCATTTGCTAGGTGTAAGTTTTTTTGTTTATCTTTTTTATAAAAGTACAAATAAAGAAGAGTATAAATCTTTGTTTTTAATTTCTATAATATTGTTGATAGGTGCTTATGTATTTAAAAATCATGATGACTTTGGTTATTATCATTTAACATATTCACTCAATTTGTCTCAAAATAGTTTTATTGTAGGAACTGGAATTTTTAATCACGGATTTAGAACATTCTCAAGTTTATTTTATTATCATTCTTTATTATTCCTTCCATTTATTGAATATTATCTTTTTCATATAGGTCCATTTTTAATATTATTATTTTTTAATTGTTCAATAATCATAAGTTTAAGAGAAAAATTTAAAAAAAATCAATTTGATTTTGTTTATTTTTTTTCTTTAATTTCACTAATTTTTATAAATATTGTTTTTTACAGAATAGGTGAACACGGTACAGACAGATCAGCACAAATTTTATTAGTTTTAATATTCTTACTTTTATTTGAAATTCTTTATTTCCAAAATGATAAAAAAAAAATTTTATTAAATTTTAATATTCTTTTGATTATTATCTTTTTAGCTTCAAGTATGAAAGCTATATATTATCTATACCTTATCTTAATTCCTATAATTTTTTATAAAAAAAAATTAATAAAAATATTTAGTTTCAATAAAAATTACTTACTTTCTTTTTTATTGGTTTTAAGTTTATCATTAAATTTTCTTACAAATTTTTTTAATACTGGATGCTTTCTTTATCCTTCTCAAAAAACTTGTATAATTAAAACTGATTGGTCAATTCCAAAAAAAGAAGTTAAATTAATGGCGACTCACTATGAATGGTGGGCTAAGGCTGGAGGGGGGCCAGGTTATAGTTCAGAATTAAGCAAACAAGACTATGTTAAAAATTTTAATTGGTTTTTAAATTGGATCGAAAGACATTTCTTTAATAAAATTTCTGATACATTATTAGGACTCATTGCTATATGTTTTATAATGTATTTATCTGCAATAAAAATTTCTTCATCAAAGAAAAAACCTACAAAAAAAAATATAAATTATCTAGCATACGTATTGCCTATATTTTTTTTATTGGAATGGTTTTTAAATCATCCGGCAATGAGATATGGTGGGTATATTCTGGTTGCCTTACCAGTTATAATCTATTCATCTTCTAAGATTGATAGACTTTTTATCAAAAAAGAAAAAATTTATTTTTTTACTATTTTTTTCATTTTAGTAAGTCTATCAATTTACAATGTTAGAAATATTCAAAGGCTTAATAAAGAAATATCTTTTTATAAATATGATTTGAAACAAAGTCCTTATTTTTATGTTGAGGAAGTAGAGACAATCAAAGTTCATGATAAAGATAATTTTAAAATTTATTCAACATTAGATAACAAAATGTGTTGGGCATCTAAAACACCTTGCTCATATCATAAAAAGATTAAATCAAAAAATTATCTATGGATGAAAATGGTTAGCCGAGATGATGAATAAAATCTATTTAAAGTTACTTTCATTGTTTATAAGTGTTTTTGACTACCCAAATAAAAAAAAGGTTCTTAATTTTTTTAAAAGGAATTTGATTATAAAAAAACTGACTATTATAGACATCGGAGCACATAAAGGTGAAACTATTGATTTTTTTGTTAAAAATTTTAATGTAGAAAAAATTTTTTCTTTTGAGCCTAATTCTGCACTTTTTTCAGAACTAACAAATAAGAGAGATTATCGCAATAAGATTATCGAAATTAATAACTTTGGTGTTGGAGAAAGGGCAGAAATTAAAAAACTTAATATAATAAGCGAGTCCTCCTCATCTACTTTCAATGATTTAAATTTAGATAGTAAATATTACAAAAGAAAAAATTTTATAGTGAATCTATTTTCTCATAATAAAGAGCTGATTGAAAAAAAACAAAATATTGAAATTGTAAATTTATCTGACTTTATAAGAAAAAAAAAAATAGATAAAATAGATTTATTAAAAATTGATACAGAAGGATATGAATTCAATATCATCAAAGGTATTGATAAAAAAGACTTTGATAATATAGACTTTATATACTTTGAGCATCATTATGACTTAATGATTAAAAAGAACTATAAATTTTCAGATATTAACGATTATTTAAATAAAAATAATTTTTTTCAAGTTTTTAAGATAAAAATGAATTTTAGGAACACTTTTGAATATATTTACAAAAATTCAAAAAAAAAAATTAATTGAATTACTTACAATATTAATAACTTACCTTATTAACATTCTTTACGTAATTAAATAAATAGTTTAATAGAATACATTGCATGGCAAAAAAAAAAATTGCGCTAATATTTGGTATTACAGGACAAGATGGCTCATATCTTGCTGAAATTCTTTTAAAAAAAAAATATATTGTTCATGGTGTTAAAAGGAGATCTTCAAGTATTAATACTTTTAGAGTAGATCATATTTATCAAGATCCCCATGAAAAAAATTATAATTTTAGACTCCACTATGGTGATATAACAGACTCATCGTCAGTTTCGACTATAATAAAAAAGACTAGACCAGATGAAATTTATAATTTAGCTGCCCAATCCCATGTAGCAGTTTCTTTTGAGGTGCCTGAGTATACTGCCAACGCTGATGCTTTAGGAGCATTAAGAATTCTAGAGGCAATAAAGTTTCATAAATTAGAAAAAAAAACAAAATTCTATCAAGCTGGAACATCTGAAATGTATGGAAAAGTACAAACAATACCTCAAAATGAAAAAACAGAATTTTATCCTTTGAGTCCTTACGGAGTAGCAAAATTATATGCTCACTGGATTACAAAAAATTATCGAGAAGCCTATGGAATATTTGCATGTAATGGTATTTTATTTAATCACGAAAGTCCCAGAAGAGGAGAGACGTTTGTTACTAAAAAAATTGTTTCAGCATTATGTAAAATAAAAGAAAAAAAACAAAAAAAATTATTTTTAGGTAATTTAAATGCCAGAAGAGACTGGGGACACGCAAAAGATTATTGTTTTGCAATGTGGAAAATTTTACAGCAAAGCCATCCAGAGGATTATGTAATCGCAACTGGCGTTCAATATTCTATAAAACAATTTATTAATTTGACTGCTAAACAATTAAATATGAAAATTACTTGGAAAGGAAGAGGTTTAAAGGAAAAAGGTTATAATTCAAAAGGTATTTCAATTATTGAATGTGATAAAAATTATTTTCGCCCATTGGATGTGAATACTTTATTAGGAGACGCTAAAAAAGCAAAAAAAAAATTGAACTGGAAACCAATTACAAAGATTAATTCATTAATTGCAGAAATGATAGAAGCAGAGTATCAGTCATTTAATGAGGTTTAATAAAAAAAGTAGAATTTTCTTAGCAGGCCACAATGGTATGGTGGGTGCATCTATTTATAATTACTTAAAAAAAAAAAATTATAAAAATATATTTGTAAAATCAAAAAAAGATCTTAATTTAACAGATCAAGTTAAAACTGAAAAGTATATCAAAAAAATTCGCCCAGATTTTGTAATAATTGCTGCTGCTAAAGTTGGTGGTATTTATGCTAATCAAAAATATAAGGCTAATTTTCTTTATCAAAATTTAATGATCCAAACCAATTTAATTCATGCATCTTATTTAGCTGGGGTTAAAAAATTAATTTTTTTAGGATCAAGCTGTATATATCCAAAATTATCTAAACAACCAATTAAAGAAGAATATCTATTAACAGGGTTACTTGAACCGAGTAATGATACATATGCATTAGCCAAAATTGCAGGATTAAAAATGTGTGACGCTTATAGTAAACAATATAATGTAAATTATTTATGTTTGATGCCAGCTAATTTGTATGGACCAAACGATAACTATGATCCAACCTATTCACACTTTTATCCAGCACTGATATCAAAAATACATGAGGCAAAAAAAAATAATAAGAAAACTGTTATTATCTGGGGCAATGGTAAAGCTAAAAGAGAATTGATGTATGTGGATGATTTAGCTGACGCTTGTGAATTTTTT
>MDSV01106919.1_pt1 | contig 11626 bp, 6 predicted proteins | sample 810851 | NCBI WGS metagenome assembly MDSV01 (sample SAMN05326640, study PRJNA326480) | marine metagenome | isolation source: seawater | place: Atlantic Ocean: North East | collected 2012 | reverse complement strand
TTATAATTTATTTTCTCGTTTCTTAAATCCACTTCGCATTTTATACCTTCTTTAAATAAATCTTCAAATAATTTTTTTACATATTCGTTGTTTTCCTCTGCTATCGAACATACTACTGCTTGTGTTGGTGATAACCAAAAAGGCAATTTTCCAGCATAATTTTCAATTAATATTCCAATAAATCTCTCTAAAGAACCAAATAAAGCCCTATGAAGCATTACTGGAATTTTTTTTGTTCCATCTTTGTCGACAAAAGTTGCTCCTAGTCTTTCAGGTAAATTTAAATCAACTTGAAGTGTGCCACACTGCCAGTCACGTCCTATAGCATCTCTTAACACAAATTCTATTTTTGGACCATAGAATGCGCCTTCTCCTTTATTAATAGTATACTCTAGCTTTGATTTTTTAATAGCAGATAGCAGAGCAGCTTCAGATTTATCCCAAACACTATCATCTCCAACTCTTTTTTCTGGTCTATCTGAATATTTAAGAATTACATCTTTAAATCCAAGAGCTTTGTAAATTTCTAGAATTAAATTAGTGACCGATAATGACTCTTGTGTGATTTGGTCTTCAGTACAAAAGATGTGGGCATCATCTTGAGTAAATGCTCTTACTCTTAACAGGCCATGTAACGCTCCAGATGGTTCATATCTGTGAACCTTTCCAAATTCAGACAATTTAAGAGGTAGGTCTCTATAACTTTTTAATCCTTGATTAAATATTTGAACACATCCAGGACAATTCATGGGTTTTATAGCAAATGTTTTTTCATCAGGAGTTTCAGATGTAAACATATGTTCACCAAATTTTTCCCAATGACCAGATTTTTCCCAAAGAGTTTTATCCAATAACTCTGGTGTATTAATCTCCTTGTACCCTGCTAAGCGTTGTTTCATTCTCATATACTCGACTAATCTCTGGAACAATATCCACCCTTTTTCATGCCAAAAAACTGAGCCAGGACTTTCCTCTCTAAAATGGAATAAATCCATTTCTTTACCAAGTTTTCTATGATCTCTTTTTTCAGCTTCTTCTAGTCTGTGAAGATACTCGTCCAATTCCTTTTTTGAACTCCAGCAAGTACCATATATTCTTTGTAGCATTTCATTATTTGAGTCTCCTCTCCAATATGCGCCAGATACTTTTGTTAACTTAAATGCTTTCCCAATCTTGCCTGAAGATGCTAAATGAGGGCCTCTACAAAGATCATGCCATGTATCACCGTGATGATAAATAGAGAGTTCCTCATTTTTTGGAATGCTTTCAATTATCTCTGCTTTGTACATTTCCCCGATTTTTTTAAAATGTGAAATAGCCTTATCTCTTTTCCAGATTTCTCTTTTAGTTTTGACATCTTTGTCGATTATTTCAGACATCTTTTTTTCAATCTTAGTTAAATCCTCTGCGCTAAAAGGTTCTTTGCGAGCAAAATCATAAAAAAAACCATCTTCTATAACTGGCCCAATAGTAACTTGTGTTCCAGGAAAAAGTTCTTGAACTGCCATTGCCATAATGTGTGCAGCGTCGTGTCTGATTACTTCTAGTCCTTCTTTATCTTTAGCTGTAATAATGCGTACTTTAGAATCTTTTTCAATCTCATAACTTAAATCTTTTAGCTGACCATCAACTTCCATAATCAATGCTGTTTTTTCTAGAGACTTGCTTATCTCTTTTGTTAGATCAAAACCATTGATTGATCTTTTAAAAGAAATTTTTTTTCCGTCTAGTAATTGTATTTGAGGCATCTATCTTATTTCTAGCAATTTTTTGTACTCTCTTAAAGTTGAATCGCACATTGATTCGACATCAAATTTTTTTGTGACGTTTTTTCTTCCCTCCATGCCAATTTCATGCAAAGTTTCTTGATCTAATTGTATTACTTCATTAAGAATTTTTGCTAGTTGACGTGGATCATCATGCTTATATAAAAACCCAGACTTATCTTTTAAGATTGTTTCTTTAGAACCTCCGTGATTACTTGCTATTATAGGTTTCGCCATGGCTTGTGCCTCTATAGATACTCTTCCAAACGCCTCAGGTTCTATCGATGCTGATACTACTACATCTGCCAAAGAATAAGCTAAAGGCATTTCTTTGCAGTGTTCTATAAATTTTATTCTCGGACCAAGTCTATACCTTTGAACTAAATTTATAAGTTTCTTTTTATAAACTTTTCTGCCTTGATCAGAGCCTAAGACTATTACTTGAAAATTGGAAATATTATAGTCTTCAATTAAAATATTCATTGCTTCAATTAGTTTTTCCTGTCCTTTCCAATACGTCAATCTTCCTGGCATAAGAATGGTAAATTTATTAGAGGAAAGTTCCCACTCTTTAATTAGTTTTTCTCTTTTTAAAATTGAAATGTTTTTTGGGTGGTAATAGTCAATATTTATTCCCCTAAAAATAACTCTTAATTTTTTTTTCCTATTTAAATATTCGCTATATTTTTCGTTTATATGATTAAAAATAAAATTAGAACCAGCAATAGTCAATTTAGATCTTAACATAACGCTGTTATAAAATTTTTTAAGTTTACTTTTAAAATTATAGGTACCGTGAAAAGTGGTAACAAAATTTCTTCTAGTAATTAAACATGCAAAGTAACAAGCCCATGCAGGAGCACGGCTTCTAGCGTGAACAATATTAATATTATTAATGATTATTAGTATGGATAAAATTAAGGTGTTTAAAATTATCAAAATAGGATTTTTAGAGTGAACAGGTAATCTAAAAATTTTAACTTTATTTCTTTTAACGTATTTTAATAATTTTCCGCCAGATGTAACTATATAAGACTTACAATCTTTTTCGAAAAGATAATGTGCTAAGTCATAACAGCCGGTTTCTGCTCCGCCGAATCCTAGCGTTGGAATTACTTGAAGAACTTTTATTTTAGTTGACATAAATGTAATATATAACAAATAAAATAAGTATTTTTACATGAAAAAATTTAAGTATTTCAAAATCTCTAAATACTCAAAACTAAGGTATATGGACAATTATGCCGAAAAAAAACCTTATGTAATTTTTCTTCCCGGTTTCATGTCGGATATTGAAGGAAAAAAACCACAATCTTTTAGAAGATATGCTGTAAAAAAAAAACTTGGTTTTTTAACATTGGAATATTTAGGTCACGGAAAATCATCAGGTGAATTTACTAAAGGCAACATTAGCATTTGGTCAAAAAACGTTAAATTTTTAATTAAAAAAATAGTTAAAAAAAAAAATTTTATTATTATTGGCTCTAGTATGGGTGCTTGGATAGCCTTAAATCAATTTAGATATTTCGATAAACAGATCAAGGGTTTTATTGGAATTGGCTCAGCACCAGAATTTTTAACAAAACTGATGTGGAACAAATTTCCAAATAAAACAAAGGAAGAAATTAAAAAAAAAGGAATTGTAACAATACAAAACGGCCAATATAAATATCCGATCACTCTACAATTAATAAGAGATGGTAGAAAAAATAAAGTCTTATCAAAAAAAATCTTAAATAAAATTTCAGTTGTTATGTTTCATGGAAAAAAAGATGAAGTAGTGCCTATTTCATTTTCTAGGAAAATATTAACTATTTTTAAAAATGCTAAGAAAAAATTATTTATAATTAAAAATGGTGATCATAGTTTGTCTGGTAAACAGCCAATCAACTTAATAAAAAATCAACTAGATAAGATTATTAAAGATATTTCTTAATCCTTGTTTATAAGTAGGATATTTTAATTTTAATTTTAATTTATTTTTCATATTTTTATTGCTTACTTTTTTGGAGTCTTTGTAAAAATCTTTGATCATTTTATTTTTAAATTGAGAAATAGGAACCGGTCTTAATGATTTTATTTTTAAAAGTTTTGCTGCGTAAATAGCGACCTCTCGGTTAGTAGCAGGTTTATCGTCTGCTGCATTGAGAATCATATTATTTTTAGAGGAAAAAAACATTTTTTTTAAAATATATGCTAAGTCTTCAATTCTAATTCTTGAAAAATATTTTTTTTCTTTTACATAAATTTTCTTCTCTAAAATTTTTTTAATCACGTTGCTTTCTTTAGAATAAATACCAGAAACTCTTAGTATATTAATATCTAAATTATATTTATTTCTAAATTTAATCCAACTTTTTTCAACTATCCTTCGTCTTAATCCAAATTTAGTATTTCCTTTTAATTTGGAATTCTCGTTAACCCATTTACCATTATGATTTCCATAAACACTTGTTGCAGAAAGATAAATCAGTTTTTTAAATTTTGATTTGCTTAAAATTTTGCTAAATTCGCTTAAAACTAAATCTTTTTTTTTTTGAGGAGGTATGGAGATTAAAATGTAATCAGACTTTACTAATTGTCTAACTAATTTTTTATCGAAACTATCGTTATTAAACTTAAAAGTACTAAATTTTTTTTTATTAAAATAGCTTATGCCAGTTTTCGTCCTATTAGTTGTGCAAAAGATAAATCTTTTTTTAGACGAAATTAATTCTTTTACAAAATATTTTGCGCTCTGGCCAAAGCCAAAAAAAAAGAATTTTAATTTTTTTTTCATTAAGCTGACTTAAAATTTAATTCTTTTGAAGAAATTGGGTTTTCAAGTTTGTCTAGCATTTCTATCGGGCAAATCTGAACAAAATTTTTGATTTCTGTTGTAAAATTATCAATTATTTTTTTAGCTATTTTAGATTCGGTTTCATTATAAAATTCTTCTAACTTTTCTTTTAAATACTTTTTCCAATGATCTGTCTCTATTGGCTGCCAAATTATAGAGTTTGGATTAATAAAATCTTCGAAGTTACCCTTTTCATCATAAACGAAAGCCATTCCTCCAGTCATTCCTGCTCCAAAGTTATCACCTATTTGACCTAAGATAATAGCAGTTCCTCCTGTCATATACTCACAGCCATGAGCTCCACAACCTTCAACTATGGCTAATCCACCTGAATTTCTTACAGCAAATCTTTCTCCAGCCTGACCAGACGCGAACAATCTTCCAGAAGTTGCTCCATAAAGAACCGTGTTTCCAATGATAGTGTTTTTATTAGAAAGTAATTTACTTTTTAGTGAGGGTCTTACAATTATTGAACCGCCTGAAAGACCTTTTCCAACATAGTCGTTTGTATCTCCTTCGACTAATAACTTTATTCCAGTAGTTAAGAATGCGCCAAGTGATTGTCCAGCCGAACCCTTAAGTTTAATATTTATAATATCTGGTTTCAGAGATGTTTCTTTATATCTTTTATAAATATAATGAGACAGTCTTGTTCCTACTGATCTAAAAGTATTTTTAATATTGTACTCAAAACTATTTTGTTTCGAAATATCTATCTTATTTTCAATATCTGACCAAATTTTTTCATCTAAAGTTTCTGGTACTTTATTGATAATCTTGTTCTTACAATATCTAGGATTTTTTCCAGGATCTGCTTGAACTAATAGAGGGTTTAAATCAAGGTCATCTAAATTTGATGATCCTTTGTTTACTTGAAATAACAAATCTGTTCTTCCAATTATCTCATTAATAGATTTGTATCCCAGTGAGGCTAGTATCTCTCGAACTTCAGTTGCAACAAATGTAAACAAATTAACAACTTTTTCCGGTGTCCCAGAAAATTTTTCTCGTAAAGCTTTATCTTGGCTACAAACACCAACAGGACAGGTGTTGGAATGACACTGCCTCACCATGATACAACCCATGGCAACTAAAGAAGAGGTGCCTAAACCAAATTCTTCTGCGCCCATCATAGCTGCTATTACGATATCTCTTCCAATTTTCAACCCTCCGTCAGTTTTTACAGTAACATTGTGTCGTAAGTTATTTAGAGTTAAAATTTGATTAACTTCGGTAAGCCCCATTTCCCAAGGGACTCCAGCATATTTAATACTCGTTTGCGGGCTAGCGCCAGTACCACCTGAGTGCCCTGAAATTAAAATTATATCCGCTTTAGCTTTAGCAACTCCTGCAGCTATCGTTCCTATACCTGTAGAAGCTACCAATTTTACACTTACTCTAGCTCTAGGATTAATTTGTTTCAAATCATAGATTAGTTGGGCCAAATCTTCGATAGAGTAAATATCGTGATGAGGAGGAGGAGAAATCAAAGTCACCCCTTGAGTTGAGTGTCTTAATCTAGCAATTTCATCTGAAACTTTAAAACCTGGGAGTTGACCGCCTTCGCCAGGTTTAGCTCCTTGGGCTATTTTAATTTCAATTTCATTAGCATTATTTAAGTAGTCTACTGTAACTCCGAATCTAGCAGAAGCTATTTGTTTGACTCTAGAATTAGCAGAGTCTCCGTTAGGTAAAGTTTTAAATCTTTTAGGATCTTCTCCTCCCTCACCGCTACAAGAGGCTCCTTTAATTCTATTCATGCCAATAGCTAAAACTTCATGGGCTTCAGCTGAAAGAGCTCCGTGAGACATGCTTCCGCTTCCAAAACGTTTTAGGATCGCTTCAACTGGTTCGACTTCTTTAACGTCTATAGATTTTTTTTCATTTTTAAATTGAAGTAAATCTCTTAAATTTATTGGTGGTAAATTCTGAATACCTGATGAGTATCTCTTATAAAGCTCATAAGAGCCTTTGCCTACTGCGCTTTGTAACAAATGTATTAAAGTTCCTTGATGTTGGTGATCCTCCCCACTTTTTCTGTAACGATATAGTCCCCCAATAGGTAAAGTATAAACATTTTTAGCATTAAACTTTTGATGTAATTTTTTAATTTTTTTTTCAATTCCTAAAATGCCAATCCCTGAAATTCTAGATGACATTCCGGGAAAATAGTCTGAGACTATAGCCCTGCTCAACCCAACAGCTTCAAAATTACAGCCTCCCCTGTATGAGCTGATTACAGAAATACCCATCTTCGACATTATCTTTAAAAGTCCAGCATCTATAGATTTTTTAAATCTAAAAACACAATCTTCAAAGTCCAGTTTTCCAAATAATTTTTTTTCAAATCGTTGATATATACTATCTATAGCTAAATACGGATTTACAGTCGTTGCCCCAACACCAATCAATACAGCAAAAGAATGGGTATCTAAAGCATCAGCGCATTCTACATTTAAAGAACAGTACCCTCTTAAACTATTCTTAACTAAATGAGAGTGGATTGCTCCTACTGATAAAGCGCTAGGTATACTCGCCCTTTCATTTGAGATATTTCTATCAGACAAAATTAGTGTTGAACTTCCTTCTCTTACTGCCATTTCACAATCAGTTTTTATCAACTCTATCCTATCTTTTAGACAGGAATTAATTTCAAAAGTACAATCTATAACTTTAATTTTTTTTGAAAATATTTTAGAAAATTTGTCAAATTGAGAGTTAGTTAATATCGGGCTATCTAAAACATAAATATCCTCCTCTGTTAAATTATCAAAATCAAGAATATTTCCAAGATTTCCAAATCTAGTTTTGAGACTCATAACTTTATTTTCTCTTAATGAGTCAATTGGTGGATTAGTAACTTGACTAAAGTTTTGTCTAAAATAATGAGACACAGGCCTAAAATGACTAGATAAAACTGCCACGGGAGTATCATCTCCCATTGACCCGGATGCTTCTTTTCCTTCTTCTGCCATTGGATGTAGGATCAATTCTAAATCTTCAATACTTAATCCGGATAAATACTGTCTCTTTTTAAGTTCATCTCCAGTAAATTTCGCTTTTTCAGAATCTGTAGAAATTTTTTTCTCCAAATCGATAATTTGTTTATTATATTTTTTATAATCTTTAGCTAATAAATCTTTAATCTGCTTATCTTTAAAAAGTTTGCCTTTTTTAAGATCAATCGCAATAATTTGCCCAGGTCCCAATTTTCCTTTTTCAATTATTTTCTCTTCTTGAATATTAATCATGCCAGTCTCAGATCCTGCAAAAAATAAATTGTCAGACGTAATTGCAAATCTCAAAGGACGTAGTCCATTTCTATCTGTTGAAGCAAGAACCCACTTAGCGTCTGTTGCACAAATAGCTGCGGGACCATCCCACGGCTCTATAGTGCTATTTAAAAAATTAAATAAATCTTGATGATTTTTTGGAACCGTTTTGCTTCTTTTTGACCAAGCATCCGGTATCATCATTAGCTTTATCAAGGGTGCTAACTTTCCAGAATGAGTTAATAATTCAAACACGTTGTCAAGTGCTCCGGAATCAGATGTGCTTCTAATAACTGGTTGCAAATCTTTTACATTTTTAAAAAGTGAACTGGACATATCTTGCTCATGAATTTTCATCCAATTTATATTTCCTTTTAATGTGTTAATTTCACCGTTATGAGCTAGGGTTCTAAATGGTTGCGCTAAATCCCAACTTGGGAAAGTATTTGTTGAATATCTTTGATGAAAAATTGCAAATCTAGAAGTGAGTTTTTTATCATTTAAATCTGGATAAAAATCCGCAAGCATTTCTGCTAAAAACATTCCTTTATAAACTATTGATCTAGAACTTAGGGAACATATGTAAAAATTCTTGAGCTGATTTTCTCTAGCAAGTTTTTCTATTTTTTTTCTTACCTCAAATAAATTTCTCTCGAGGTTATTTGTTGCCAAATTTTCATTTTTTTTAAACATTACTTGTGCAATTTCTGGGCGACTTTGCTCTGCTGTTTCTCCTAAAACACTTGAGTCAAATGGCACCTGTCTCCATCCATAAATAGAATAATTTTCCTCGAGTAAAACCGACTCTATAATTTCTCTACATTTTTCTTGATCCACATAATCCGTTCGTGGAAGAAATATCATCCCTACACAAATTCTTTTTGTTTCATCAGGAGCATGTCCCGTAGCAATAATTTTTTCTTTGAAAAAATCAGGCGCTATTTCAATTTGAATTCCTGCACCATCTCCTGATTTTCCATCCGCATCAACGGCTCCTCTATGCCAAATTGCTTTCAAAGCCTCTATGCCATATTCAACTATCTGTCTCGATTTTTTTCCATCAGTACAAGCTATCATACCAACGCCACAGGCATCATGCTCCATATTTTCATCATACGAAAAGTTTTTGGTAAGAAGATTTTTATTTTTTATATATCTATTCATTTTAAATTAGGCTGCTTTAATTGATTTATCTTCTTTTGCTTTTAGGTATTTTTCTATTTGTACTGCAGCATCTCTTCCATCTCTTATGGCCCAAACAACCAATGATGCTCCTCTTACAATATCTCCCGCAGCAAACACTCCCTCTAGATTTGTTTGCATAGTTTGCAAATCTATTTTTATTGTACCCCATTTAGAAACAGCTAACTCATTTGCATTAAAGAGTTTTGGCAAATTTTCAGGATCAAAGCCTAAAGATTTTATAACTAGGTCGGCCGGAATTTTGAATTCTGCACCATGTTTTATAATTGGAGTTTTTCTTCCTGAAGAATCGGGTTCACCTAGTAACATCCTGTCAACTATCACTTCTTCAACATTTTCTTTTCCTAAAAATTTTTTAGGACTTGTCAGCCAAATAAACTCCACTCCTTCTTCTATGGCATTACCAACTTCTCTAGTAGAACCTGGCATATTTTCTCGATCTCTTCTGTACAAACATTTAACTGATTTAGCTTTTTGTCTAACAGCAGTTCTTACACAATCCATGGCAGTGTCTCCTCCTCCTATAACAACAATATTTTTTCCTTCTGCATTCAGAGTTCCATTATCAAACAAGTCAACTTTGTCGCCTAATCCTTTTCTGTTTGATGCTGTTAAAAATTCCATTGCAGGAAATATATTTTTTAAGTCATGGCCTTGGACTTCTATTTCTCTAGCTTTATAAACACCTGTAGCAATAAGAATCGAGTCATGTTCTTTCTTTAATTGATATAAAGTTTTATCTTTTCCAACTTCAAAATTTTGAACGAATTTAATTCCACTTTCTTTAAGTAGTTTTGTTCTTCTTTCAACAACGAATTTTTCTAGTTTAAAATTTGGTATGCCATAAATTAATAATCCTCCTGGCCTATCATATCTATCATATATCGTTACTTGGTAACCCGATTTTCTTAATTCTTCTGCGCAGGCTAAACCGGCGGGGCCAGCTCCTATTATCCCAACAGATTGTTTTAGTTCTTTTTTGACTTTTAACGGTTTTACCCACCCTTTTTCCCAAGCAGTGTCAGTAATATATTTTTCAACTGATCCAATTGTTACTGTTCCATGGCCTGACTGCTCTATAACACAATTTCCTTCACACAGTCTGTCTTGAGGACAAATTCTTCCACAAACTTCCGGCATATTGTTAGTGCTTTGGGATAGTTCATAAGCTTCTTGTAATCTGCCTTCAGCTGTAAGCTTTAACCAGTCCGGAATATTATTGCTTAAGGGACAGTGAATCTGACAAAATGGAACCCCACACTGTGAGCATCTGCTAGACTGCTCTTTTGCTTTAGTGTTTATAAATTCGTCGTAGATTTCATTAAAATCTTCACGTCTTTTTTGAGTGTCTCTTTTAAGAGGCGTCTCCTTTTTCAAATCCACAAATTTTAACATTTTATTACTCATAATTTTTTCCATAAATATTTGAAAAATGACTAATTTAAAAGCTTATTTAGGTAAATAATAGTTACCCATTATATAGAAAACCCGCATAAAAAGTGATTAATTTATGCATACCTGATATGCATTCTGATAACATCAAAAGAACAAGCATAAATAATAGTGATATAAAATATGATTGAAATATTTATCCTATCTTTAATACAAGGTATTACGGAATTTTTACCCGTAAGTTCAACTTCACATTTGATAATTGTTTCAGAATATTTAAATTTTGAAAACAATGAACTAAAAATTGATGTAAGCTTACATATTGGTTCTTTTTTTGCCGTAGTAGTTTTTTTTAGAAAAGATGTTTTTGATTTCCTACAAAATAAAGATCTATTTTTGAAAATTTTTTTGGGTTCCTTGCCAGTAATGACTATAGGGTATATTTTGGTAAAATTTGATCTAATCTACCAAATAAGAAATATTAAGGTGATTGGTTGGACAACTTTAATTTTTGGCTTATTACTTTATATCAGTGATAGATCTGATATTTTTAAAAATATAAGAAAGGATTTCACATTCAAATCAGTAATTTTTATTGGTTTTTTTCAAGTTTTATCTTTAATACCTGGCGTTAGTAGATCTGGTATTTCAATAACTGGAGCAAGAATATTAAAATTTAATAGGTATGATGCTGCTAAAATTTCGTTTTTGCTATCTATTCCTACTTTAGCTGCCGTTTCAGTTTTCGGTGTTTATAATTTAGTAGAGTCAGAAAACTTAAGTTTTTCTTTTTTGAATATATTTTCTATTGTATTTTCTTTTATCATTTCATATGTAACAATAAAATATTTTTTGAGATATATTAAAAAATTCAGCCTTAATATTTTTGTTATATATAGAGTGATCCTTGGAATAGGACTTTTGATATTAGCTTATTTATAAGATAAATGTTAAAAATAAAATAATTGAAATTACTACTATAAAAAAAACAATAACACTTTTTTCAAGTGATAAATTAAGTAAAAATTTCATATATAACTTAATATATCTAAATTTATTCATTTTCAATATATAAGGTAATGGTGCGCCTGCTAGGATTTGAACCCAGAACCTCCTGGTCCGTAGCCAAGCGCTCTATCCAGTTGAGCTACAGG
>MDSV01205074.1_pt1 | contig 11627 bp, 4 predicted proteins | sample 810851 | NCBI WGS metagenome assembly MDSV01 (sample SAMN05326640, study PRJNA326480) | marine metagenome | isolation source: seawater | place: Atlantic Ocean: North East | collected 2012 | reverse complement strand
CTACATCGACATTATAGCCTTCTTGTAGTGCTAGGTAAGTGTAATGTATATTGCCATTGCTAAGCACCCACTCTGCTAAAGGATCATATCCGTACGGTTCGGATAATCTTTGAGCAAGCCCAGCGTTGAAGGACAATTTGTCATTAACTTTATATCTATATCTTTCTGATGTTTCAACATATTTAACATCAGCAAAACCATCTTCTAAGTATTCACCTTTTAATATATACTTGTTATCAACAAATCTTATAAAGTGATGTTGATCTAAATATTCATTACCTTGTTGTCTTGTGTAATCTACTTCAAATAAAAATTCTAAACCACGCACTTTACCAACGCTAGCACCGTCTGACCATGATTCTTCTGTGCCATCGTAAAACGTGTTAGCTCTGTTTTCATAACCAAACCTTGCAATCTTACGTATACCAAGAGCTAAGTTATAATCGTATGGTGTTTTTACAGTAGAAGTTTCTAAGCCATTTGTAACTGAAAATGTTTCTACATCTGATATAGATGTGCCACCATTTGCAGCCGCGTAAAATGTAGAGAACTTAAATATCTTTTTCAAATCTTGTGAACAACATTTTTTAGGCGCAGCACAAGAACTTAATATAATTAAAGTTAATATTAAAAGTTTTTTCATTTTTTAAGTTTATTTTTTATTTTGTTTTTTATTTTGTTGTTAGACTTTTTCTTTTTCTTTATTTCTTCTCTTATAGCTTTTATCTCTGTATTTTCTACACCTATATCCCACGTGTTCCAACCTAACAATAAAGCCATACGTTGCCAGTTTTCGTTTTCTTCGTTTAATGCCTCGCTAGCGTTATTTACTTTTTGTATAGCTCTACCTAAAGGTACGTTTGTAAAAGCTTCAACACCTGTGGCTATAGCAGGTACAGCAGGGTTTTTATAAGTAACACCCATTTCACTCATAACATCTTTATTAAATTTTCTAGTTTGAGTAGCAGAATATAATTTTCTTAACTTAGAACCAATTGGCGGTGATATATTTGCAAACTGTAAAACTGTATAAGCATGATCTGCTTTATAACCTTTTTGATCTTGTTTGTAAAACTCTAGCATTAGGTTTTTAGCTGTAGATACAACAGCGCCATATATACCAGTACCTCGTAACAAAGAGTCTATCATGTTGTTTACTAGTCTTTCTTTTTTCTGATCTGCTTTTAATTGATCTTTTTCATCTTCTTCGTCATCAAACAATAAAGCAAACATTGCACCTTGTAAAGCAGAGAATATTATATTTTGTATAGCTGCATAGTAAACTATTTTACTAACATTACTTTTCCAGTCACCTCTACCTTTTATTAAATCTATTGCAGCTTTTTTAGTTAATCTAGCATATTGCATAGGTGTATTTTGGAAAGCTAATATAAATCTACCTAATATACTAGCTTGTTGCCTTGATATTAAAGAAGGGTCAGAAGACTGTTGCGAAACATTAGACACATCTGTTAAATCAGCAAATGCTTTTTTCTCAGCTTCAGCCTTGCTTAATCCTTGCTTTATATATGTTTTTACTCTGTTTCTATAAAAACTAGCACCACCAACAGCAATAGCAAAACTATCAGCAATTTGTGTAGGTGCAAAACCTAATTTAAGTATATATGCTAAAGCCGCTTTTGCTTTGTTTTTCTTATTAGCAACAGCGTTTGCTAATGCAGCTTCGTTAACATCTGTTTTTAAACCTGAACGTCTTTGTTTTAAAAAGTCAGAATTAAATATCATAGAAAAATCAGACCAAAATTGTTTTTGATTAGCAAAAGCCAAAGCAGCTTTTACAGGGTTGTTATCACCCCAGTTAACAAAGTTAACAGCAGATATAGTTTGTAATATTGCTGATCTCATATTAAGGAACATTATAGCCCCTACAGAATTACTAATCCAAGTTGTCCATCTATTAACTTGAGCATCAGAAGTGCCAGAACTTTTATTTTTACCAGTCTTCATTCTGTATAACATGTTTTCTAAAGCATCTCTGTAATCAGAACCGTATATAGCTTCTATTTTGTTTAAATTTTCTTTTGAAAAAATTACATCAACATTATCAACAAATTGTTGCAAGTATTCAGCTCTACCTATTTTATTAATAGCATTGTCTAAATCAGCAACAATACTTTCAGCCGTCCAGTCTTCGCTAGGCTCTACGTAACCTTCTTTTCTTTTTGATATTAAACTTAAGTTATTAGCAAAAGCAACCAAACCAGGGTCTTGTGAAACTACTTTATTTAATTTTTTAATATCTGACTTTGATAAACCAGGTATTTCAAAACCAGCATTAGTCCATAAGTAAACTCTTATAGCAGCATCGTATGTAAAACTACTACCTGGTATTAACTTACCCAACATTTTTTTAACTTCAGGAAACTTTTTTAATAAATTTCTATAGTCATTTGATACTGCTTGTCTAGAAGCATTAAGCTGTCTAATACCTTCTTGGTAAGGTTTTAGCACGTTGTCTTCAAAAAACTTAAGTTGAGCTTCACCAAGTTTACCTCTAGCGCTAGCAATAGTGTACATTAATCCCATAAAATCTTCTGCACCTGGCGGTATGTATAATCTTGATCTACCTTTACCAGCACCTCTTGTTCTTGCGGCAGCTGTTGAAAAAACTTTTTCTCTAGCAACGCCTTTGTTTTGCTCTATTATTTCGTTTATATCACCACGCACACTTTTGCTAAATTTAACTTTAGCTTGCTGTACTTTTGACTTTACATCAAATTGATCTAACATGTTTTTAACTGCTTGTACGTTTTGTAAAGCATCATCAGCAAAGTAAAAATCATTATATCCATCTGCTACTTTATCGGCTATCCACAAAGCTTTTGCATCAGCTGTAGAGTTTGCTAAACCAGTTATATTTTTTATAGGTATATTTAAACCATTAGCTTTTAAAAAATCAAATATAGCTTTTTGAGCTTGTGGCGGTCTTGCTGTTAATACAAACATATTATTAGGACCAAACTTACCTTGTAGTTTTAAAGCTTTTTGAAATAACGGTGCTAACTTACCTTTTACAACTTTGTTAAAATCAGAAAAATCAAATACATAACCTTTGTCTAATAAATCTTCATAAGTTTTAGCGTATTGCTCAGCGTTTAAAGTACCTGTTGTTCCATCTGGTTTTGTATACTTAACTAGTGATTTAGTAGTGGCTAACGTGTCGTCAAAATCTAAAACAGTAATACCTTTAGTAGGTCTAGTTGATTTTGAAAAAAGCTCAGCTCTTTCCATTGTCAACTCATTTTTAAACTTTTCAGTTTTTATTCTAGTAAACTGCTCACCTATTACTTCACCTGTTTTTATATTTTTTATAGGTACTAAATTTTGAGCTCCATTAGTTAAAAAATTATAATATCTTACCCATGAAGGATCATTATCAAAATCATAATCTGTAGTCATGTTACTTTGTAATCCAGCCATTTTTATAATACCGTCCATACTTTTAGGTATTATAGCTACAGTATAGTTTTTATAAAATTCATTAGAATTTTTTATACCACCTTCGTTTTTATATACGTCTATAATTTTCATAGCCATATAGTTTGCTGGTATCATATGCTCATACTCTAACTTCTGGCCTCTTTGTTTTACAGGAATTTGTAAAGCACCTTCTGCTACATATTGAAAATTAGCAGCTCTTCTAAGTGGTGCGTTCATGCTAGATAAATTACTAATCATAAACATAGCTATATCTACATCATCGTGAGCATCGCTTTTAACTAAAAAGTCCATCATTGTATTAATAATGTTTCTAGCTTCTTGAGCTTCTGCAAATCTACCAACAAAGTCCATGTCTTTTAATGCAGCGGTACTACTCTGTCCTTTTAATTTTGTGTTTGCAGATTTCCATATAGCCGGCGTCATGCCTTCAATTTGCATTATACCATAAGTTTCAAAATCAGAAACGTTATCAAATACTTGATTTCTAGGTGTACCTTTTACAAAACTATTATTTTCAATAACAAAGCCATCTTCATCAACTTTAAACTTACCTCTACCTATTTTTGAATTACCTGCGTACATAGGTTTTAATATAGCCATTATTCTTGCAACCTCTTGTAAAGATTTACCTTGCTTTAATAAATGATTACCGTACTCAGAAACACCTCTTCTAGCTTTGTTAATACTATCTATGTTATCATAAAAAGATGCTGCAGAAGGCCTTTTACCATCAATTTTAATATTAAGCATTTTAACAATACTATTAGACTCTTGATCTAAACCTTCAACTAAAAACTCTGTCCAAGTTTTTGTAGGTTCTGTTTTGTTGTTTATTAAAGCTGGTGTGTATTGTTTTAGTAACTTTGAAATATCTTTTGCTATTTTACCTAATTCAGAAGCTGGTATGTAATCACCATATATATCTACTAATACTTTTTTAATTTCTTTGTCACTAGTAATATCTACTAACGCTGGATTTAATTTTGAGCTTGCTTCAGATATTCTATCAAAAAACACAACTTGTTTTTCAACTGGTAAACCTCTTAAGCTTTTGCTAAATAAAGGCTCTGCCTTACCATCTTCTAATATTGACAAAGCTTGTATAGGCGCACCCTCTTCTATTAGCTGTTCTCTAACAGCTTGGTTGACCATCATTCGCTCTGTTTCTGCAATTATAGCTTTAATTCTAGAACTTATATTAGTATCTTTTTTATATAGATTTGGCTTGTCTCTTTCTGTTATACCAAATACCTCTAATATTTTATCAGTACCTGGATTTTTTATTTTCTTTTGTATTTCTAAATTAACAGGTCTTTTTGCTTTTGTTACAACCTCACCTTCTTTTAGTTTTGATATTTCACTTTTAGTATAAAAAACATCTTGTAGTGTTTGTCTATCTGTCATTAAAACCGATGTAACACCTGTAGATTTATTTTTACTATTATAACCTTGTGGTAATAATTCAAACAATAAGTCTGCATTTTTGTTAATAAAAAACTGTGCATTTTTAACATCAGGTTTTGATAAGTTGCCAGGTTTTGGCTTTACACCAAACATTTCTTGCACATCACTTAACACAACATTTTTTAAATTTTTAAAGGTTTTACCTGTAAGATCTTTACCTTTCATTAATTGCTTAATCTTATTGTTTATAGCAATACCTTCTTTACCAAACCTTTCGTATATCTTTATTTGTCTACCTGTGTCTGTGCCTGTTTTTGTATCAGTATCTGGAGCACCTCGTCGTTTAAGCTCTTGTTTTAAATCATATTCTTTTTTAGCTTTATCAATAATGCCAGGTCTTTTTTTACTTATATGAAACCCTATCCAACCAGATAAATTATCATTAACTTTAGGGTTAAAGTTTGTCACGGCTGTACTTAGTTGATCTTTTACAGCTTGTATAAAATCAGCCATAGGCATATCATATACCTTGTCACCTTCAAGTCCTTTTCTTATAACAGCGTTTAAAGTTGTATCTTGCGGCGTTAACAACATAAACGCATCGGTATTACCACCTCTATCGTACTCTTCTTTAGTCATTGTTGGTGGAGCAATGTCATTTATTTTTTGTTCAGTTGATCTTGAATAAGCAACGTTACCAACACCTTGTTTAGCAGCTTTTCTATCTTGTCTAGCTAACTCTCTTACACCTTCAGTTCTTCTAGCTATATCTATTTCACTACCTTTTTCTATTACAGCACCTTTTTTAATAACTTGTTGTTGCGCACCTGTTAGTTTACCTTTTTTAATACTTTTGTTGTAGTCTTTTATAAAGTTATAAACATCTCTACCAGTATTAAACTTAATTTTACCCAAACCTACTTTCTGCAATATTCTTCTAAATGTATCACCTATTTTAGTAAATATATTTTCTTCAAACTTAATGTCACCACTAGCAAGTGCATCAGAAAATAAAGCTAAAACCTCTTCACCTTGTACACTATTAGGATCTTTTCTATATTGATTTAATCTACTTGCAAGCTGACTGTCGACTACTTGATTAGCATCAATACCCATTATGTATTCTCCTAAAGCGTTACCAACAGCTATTTGTGTTTCTTTTTTATTTCTACCTTTAAAAGTAGATTTTAAAACTCTATGTAAAAACTCATGAGCAGCAACATTTACAGCCCCTTGTTCTTTTGCAACGTCTTTATTTATAACAAATTTATTACCTACAAAAAATCCTTGTTGTGTACCAGCCTTTTCACCATATTTTTCAACAGCTTCTTTACTACTAAGAACTTCCATTTCAGTACCAGACTCTTCTGCTAGAACTTCAACATTTTCAATAGTTTTGTCAAATAATTGATCTTGCTTTTGTACTACTACACTGTTTTTTATTTTTTCATCAACAGCTTTTATTTGCTCATCAATACTACCAACTAGATTTTTATCTTTACCTTGTTTTGATTTTATTAATTCGTTTTTTTGCATTAACAAATCAATCTGTTCGTTAGTAACGTTTTCTGGCGCTAAATTTATTGCATTAACAATGCTTTGACCATACTCTTTAGTTTTGTAAGTTTGAGTTAAAAGCTGTTCAAGTTTTTCTTTTGTTTTAGCGCTTAAATTTTTTCTTTGCAACTTCTTTTGTATAACAGCAATATCACCATCTATAGAGTTCATGATGTTTTTAGCGTTAGTCTTGTACTGAGTGTAAACATCATTTTTTACAGAACTATAATCTCTTTTAGCACCAACAGTACCAACACTACCAGATAATAATACTGTGGCAGCTATAGTTTCTTTAATAACTTTCACATCAGATATTTCTGGAGAGTGACTAACACCAAAAGCTATTTTAGCTAAGTCACCAGCAGCAACTTCTGTTAATTCTTCACCAATTTCTTTAGCAATGTTTATATTTAAATTTCCAGCAGCTTTTAATAAACCTTGCCTTGTTGTAGCTCCTTTTAAACTACCAGCAAATTTATTTAATATGTTTTTACCAACTGTGCTACCTAAAAAATCTTTATCAGGCATTATTCTTTGAATAAAACCTGTAGCTAAAGAAACAGTATTAGCGTAAGCACCAGCTTGAGAACTAGACAAACCTAAATCTTGACCTTGATAGTAATTATCTAAAACAGTCATACGGTATGTAGTTTCCATCATAGATAAATTACGCATTGCAGCTGGAGACTTACCACCACCAAAAGCTCTATGTGCTAAGCTTTGTAAATTAGCAAGGCCACTTACAGGACCTTTAAATTTTGTTAAAGCAGCAGGCGCTGTTCTACCACCTGACATCATTATACCTAGCATAAAAGGTAGAGTTTTAGCTATAGACTTACTAGCAGATCTACCACTTATTGTAAAGTTACCATCTTTATCAACAAGGTCAGCGCCAAAATCAGATGTACCTAGCCAGTTGTATTTGTCAGTGTTTTTATAAGCGTTATTAATAGCATCGTTAAAAGTGTATTCGCTTGATTTATCAAAACCACCATCTGTAATGTGATTGTAAAGAAACAAGCCAGTACCAATACTAGCGTCTTTTATAGTTCTTGCACTTTCTTGTAAAAAAGTACCAAGAGCATCACCACCAACACTTAAAGGTGCATTAACAAAATCTTTTTTAACATGCTTGTTTAGCCACTCGTTATATTTGTCTAGATTTTTAAAACTGCTATCAAACACGCCTTCTACCACGTTAAAAGACAAATCACTAAAAACTGTCTTAGCTCTTTCTGAAGCTTGGTCTCTTATATCGTCAATTCTTTGTGCGTCTGCTTTTAATTTTTCAGATCTTCCAACTAACAAGTCGTAAGCTTCTTTAGTTTTTTCTTCTTCTGGAAGTTTATTAAAAAGTGCTATGTCTTGCTCTAGTTGATCTTGAGTTTGTTGGAACTCAGCTCTACCAACATTACCTAGCAAAGATCTTATTTCATCAAACTCTTGATTTAAAACAACTCCTTTAGCTTGTTTAATAATTTGATCTTTTGTTTCTGTGTCTACAGCGTCGCTAAAGCCAAAAGTAAATTTATCACTTCCTTTTTCGCTTTGTAATCTAGCTCTTAACTTAGGATCACCAAACACAATGTTTTCTAATTCTTCTCTTACTCTAGGAGTTATTTCTGATTTTTCTTCATCATTTTGAAAGCGAGAATAAGACTTGCTGTCATGCATCGTAATTAATTCGTCTACGGCTTTATCAACTTTTGCCTTTTCGTTTTTAGCATTATCAACAGATTGTTTGTTAGGATTTGTTTTTTCAAAATTATCTATAGCTTCATCTATTTCTTCTACGCTACCACCTCTATTGTTAATACGAGTTATTATATTATCAATTTCATCATCGTGTCTTTGTATAGTGCTTGAATTACCTTCTTTTATTATTTGACCTTTACTTTTTTTACTTTGAGCTGTAACAGATTTTATTTTGTCTTGTATTTCAGCTCCTTTTTTTGTTGTTACACCAGCTGCTTCTTGTTCTTTTTTTAAATCACCAGTAGTTTTTCCATCTATTTTATTTACTGTAGAAAAAAGCTCTGCATCTAAACTTTCAAGCTCTTCACTAGAAAATACACTTGGTGCTTCAGTAAAATAATCACTAAGATCTCCTTCTAACTCATCGTTTTTACCTTTACTCCAACTATTATCTGCAATAGAAAAAGTTCCAAGAATTTTTAACTCAGGCCCTGTTGCTTTAGGCTCTTCTAGCGTGCTATCTTGCACACCAGCAACATCTCCTGGTATTAATTTTTCTTCATTTTCTTCAGCCATTTATTATACTCCTTTTTTCGTTGTTTTTGTAGTCGTAGTTTTTTTGTCTTTAGCAGCGTCTGTCTGCTCGTACGTAGTAAGTATATCTTGCTTGCTAACTATTTTACCACCTTTGTTGCCAATATAAAGATCTGGATCAACTCCTAATCTTGATTGTGTATCAGCCAATGTAGTAGCACCACCACCGTTTAGCTCTATAAATTGCTCTATATTATCATATCTTACAAAACCACCTTTTGGTCTTGGATAATAAAAGCCAAAGTGACCTGTAATACCAACGTTAGGCGTAGCTTTGTTAACAGCTTGCTCTATTTCTCTAACTTTAGTAGAACTAACTTCTAGCACATCACCTGCTTCACCGCCAGGTACTGGTAATGATATATTACCTGTTACACTAACATTTGTAGTAGTTGTAGTAGTAGTTGTATTTTTATCTTTTTCTTTTTGTTCTTTTATTCTTTTTTCTTCTGCTAAAGCTTCATTACGTTTTGTATTTGCATTTTCAACAGAGTTATAAAGTCTTTCTTTAAATATAGATTTAGATATTTCTAAATTAAAGTTTTCATTATCAGGATTAGAAACTGCATCAACAAAACCTGCAAACTCATCTTCAGTTATTATACCATCTGCATCACCTAAAGCTTTAGCTATTTCTGGTTTGATAGTCATGTCTTTTGTTAACATGCTACCAAAATTTTGTCCTAAAACATCATCTGCTATAGCAGCTTTAAAACCTCTTTCGTCTAGCTTGTCTATTTCTTGAGCTATTTGATTTTGAGAATCAATACTAGTGTGTTGTCCTTTGTCAACTTTAGTCATTAACTTTGCCATCATAGTAGTAGTAGCGTAATGTTTTGGCTCGTATAACTCAAGGTATTCTGCCTGTGTCATTTCTTTGTCTTGACCTTGCAAGTCTTTAAATTTAAAAACAGGTTGACCTTTATCGTTTTCACCGTAAGTATACTCTTGAGACTGTACAATATTCATTGCATGTAAGTTTTCTTTACCTATACCTTTTGACTGTTCATTGTTAGCTAGTCTTTCAGCATAGTCAAGTCTAGTTGCCTTGTGATCTTGTATAAACAAAGAGTGTGCTTGAACTTGTCTTAAAACATCTAATCTAGTTTTTTCATCTCCATTTTGTACGGCTAAATTGTATTGATCTTGTAAACCTGACATTTTATCAAATGTAGCATCATAAATTCCTTTACCTAAAGATCCTGAGTTTAAAATAACTTCTTCAGCATCTTTTTTTACTTTGTCAGTTAACTCTTTTCTTCTAGTTTTTTCTTCTTCAATTTTAGTACCAACTTCTTCTTGCATTTCATTACCTTTGTCGATAATTTTATCAAGACCAGAGAGATCTACAGGTTGTTTAGCTGCTCCCATAGCTGCTGCACCTTTTACTAATGTTACGTCTGCTGTTGTTTTTGCCATATTATTATATCTTGTTTACATTAACCTCAACTTTGTTTTCTTCTCGCAACGCTTGATTACGTCTTGCATTTTCTGCTGCTTGATCGAATAAAGAAGGTGTTGTTTCTCCAGCACCACCTAAAACTGATTTAGTTGGAGCTAAACTTTTTGCGCCAGCTATATTTAAAGCCATATCAGCACCTGCACTAGCTATATCACCAATAGCACTCATTTGATCTGCCTGCGCTTGTCTTCTAGCTTGATCTGCAGCAGCTGATCTTTGCTGTGACATACCGAGTAGTGTAGATGTTTTTTGATAACCTAATTCTCTACCAGTTTCAGCACCTTTAATTCTTGCTTGTTGTGCAATTATATCACCTTTACCTTCTAACGCTTGGTTTTTAGCGGCTTGTCCTGCAGCTAGTTTTTGATTAGCCGCTTCTTGCATACCAATACTAGCAGAAGCTTTTTGTAAGCTTAATTGACCTTGATTAGCTAGTGTTTGTGCTAAGGCAGCTATACCACTACCACCTGCAGCACCTTGTAAGTTTTGCATAATGTTGGCTTGGCTTTGTTGAACTTGTTGAGCTTCAAACTGTGCTTGTTGTTGATTAACAGTTAAGTCTTCAAACGTATTTTCTAAATTTTCGTAAGGATTTCTAAAACCAGCTGCTAAATTACTAGTGTCTAAGTTTTGATATTCACTTTTCATTTTATCAAACTCTTCTTTTGCAGCTCTTTGCTCTGCTATTCTTTTTTTACGACCAGCTAAAGACACGCCAAGCTTAGCAATACCGCCTGCCGCAGCTATACCACCAGCTACTATTGCTCCTGTTACTAAGAATGCCATGTTTTATTTGTTTTTGTTAATATACTGTTCATATTCTTTATAATTTTTTGAAACTATTTCAGCTTCTAATTCATCTAAGTCTTGTGTGTTAGTTGGGTTTTTATGCACGTTTACAAATATGCTTTCTTCGTTTGCGTATATAACTCTTTTAACACCTGGTGTAGAAGTTACATAGCAAGGCGCTATATAATCTTCTGTAGTATCTTCTGTTGCTACTGTAATGTGGCCAGTCAATAAAAACCATACATGTAAGTGATTATGTATTGCACCTACAACTACAGAGTCTTGCTTCATTGTCATTTGCCTAATATAAACACCATCTGCAAATGTATGTTTTAGTGGAAAGTAATTTGATCTTACTATTTCACCTTTGTTGCCAACAATATTTTTATCATCAACATTGTTTAGTAAATTTTTTTCTAGCTCTAATATTTTACTTCTAGAGCTTATTTCGTTTTTTGACATATAATATAACTTAAGTATATATTATAGTTACACTTTTTGCTATTTATTTACTACTTTCAAATACTTCAGAGCCAACAGCAAACAATTCTATTGGTCCTTTACTATCGTTTATAAATTTAACTCTAGCATAATAACCTAAAACGCCACTAATATTTGCTCTATTATCTTTTGAAAACATAATAAAATCTGAAGCGCTAGGCGG
>MDSV01027060.1_pt1 | contig 11631 bp, 22 predicted proteins | sample 810851 | NCBI WGS metagenome assembly MDSV01 (sample SAMN05326640, study PRJNA326480) | marine metagenome | isolation source: seawater | place: Atlantic Ocean: North East | collected 2012 | reverse complement strand
CGTTGTATTTGAAGGCGTCAATCTAGATGTTTACAAACATTTACCAAATAAAAAAGATATTAAATTAGATCTTAATAGTATAAAAGAACAATTCAACTTCTTATTTGTTGGGCATTGGATGAATGGAGATATAGGACATGATAGAAAAAATGTTGGGGCCATGATTAGATATTTTTATGATACATTTAAAAATAAACCCTCCCAACCTGGTCTTATATTAAAAGCCTCAATGGGTAGAAATAGCTATTATGGTAGAGAACAAATACTAAAAAAATTAAAGAAAATAAAACAAACTTATCCTATTGGTACTAAATTTCCATCTATTTATTTATTAAATGGGAATCTAACAGATGAGGATATGAATGAATTATATAATCATCCTAAGGTAAAATGTATGCTTAGTATGACTAAAGGTGAAGGTTATGGTAGACCATTGGCTGAATTCGGTTTAAGTAAAAAACCTATTGTTGCTTCTGGTTGGTCAGGACAAATTGATTTTCTACACCCAGAATATACAACTTTACTTCCGGGTAATTTAGAAAAAGTTCATCCATCAGCTGCTAATAATTGGTTAAAACAAGAATATGAATGGTTCCAGGTTAGTTATAAACATTTTTGTAATGCAATGAAGTCAGTAAAACAAAAATATAATAAATTTATAACTGGTGGAAAAAGACAAGGTCATCATATAAAGACTAATTTTAGTTATGATGCAATGAAAGATTTAGTAGGTAATATTTTAAAACATAATATTCCTGAATTTCCTAAGGAAGTTGAATTAAGTTTACCTACATTAGAAACCCCTAAATTATAAATTATGCAGTACGATGAAATAATAAATTGTCCTAAATCTGGAGGTGACTTATGCTATAAAGTAGAAGTTAGCCCTGAGATAACTAATTATTATAGTTTATCTTGTGGGTTTTGGACAAATAGTTTAATGAAACCAGGTGAAGAATTCTATAAACAACAAATGGAAGTATTACCTGAATTATATAAAGATTTAGCTTGGTTAGATACTGAAACTGAAATGATTTGGTTACCTCATACTATTAATGAACCAACTTTAGGTATGGTTTATGCTCAAGGTTCAGGTGTTGATGATTGGAAATGGGCAGCGGTAAAAGCTAAAGAATTATCAAAAGAAGATCAAGAAAAATTTAAATCAACACATAAATCTGATATGTCAACTATAGCATTGTTTTCTGAACGTGATTACATGGATGCTTTGTCGTATATTGGGGTATTACCAGAATAACATGAAAATAAGTTACGCAATAACAGTATGTAATGAATTAGAGGAAGTTACTAGATTAGTTAATTTTCTACAAGGCCTTAAACGTAAAGAAGATGAATTAGTAATTTTATTTGATAAAGGTAAAGGTACAGCTGAAGTATGGGATAGGATATGTGAATTAAAAGGTGAACCAAATGTAGATTATAAAGCAGAAACATTTAAACACCATTTTGCTGATTGGAAAAATAAATTAACTGAAATGTGTTCTGGAGATTATATTTTCCAAATTGATGCTGATGAATTACCTCATAAAAAATTAATTGAAGCATTACCTGAAATATTAGAAAAAAACAACCATAATGATGTATTTTTAGTTCCTAGAGTAAATACCGTAAAAGGACTAACTAATGAACATGTTAAAAAATGGGGGTGGCAATTAAATGATAAAGGTTGGGTTAATTGGCCTGATAATCAATGGAGAATATATAAAAATAATGATAAAGTAAAATGGATAAATAAAGTACATGAACGTTTAGATGGGTTTAAAACATATGCATCACTACCACCATCTGAAGAATATGCTTTATATCACCCTAAAACTATAGATAAACAAGAAAAACAAAATTCATATTACGATACATTATGAGAACATTACAAGAAATATATGAAGACCACTCAGATGCTAGTGGGGTAGGACATGGTGATAAAGGTACAGTTCATTCTTACATCCCCGAATATGAAAGACTATTTAGTCCTTACAGGGATAAAAAAATTAATGTTTTAGAAATTGGAATTGCTTATGGTGAATCATTAGAACTATGGTATAAGTATTTTAATAATGCTAATATATTTGGAGCTGATATTCATGATAAAGAAATATTTAGTGATAAATTTAAACCTGAAGGTTATAAAAATGATGAAAGATTCACAATATGGATTTCAGATGCTACTAAACCTGAATTTTTAGATGTTATAGGTGATACTAAATTTGATATTATTATTGATGATGGGTCTCATTTATTACAAGATCAGGTTGATGCATTTAATTTATTAAAACCTAGAATGAATAAAGGTGGAACTTATGTAATTGAAGATGTAGCTAATGTTATGATTGATGAAATTGAATTTGAGGATTTACATGATAATATGGAAACAATAGACTTAAGACATAAAAAAAGCAGATATGACGATGCCATGTTTGTATTTAAATTTTAAATTATGATTAGTATAATTATCCCAACTTATAGAAACCCAGAATATTTAGATTTATGTTTAAAATCTTGTATTGAGCAACAACATAATAAAAATGAAATTATAGTTGCTGTAGATGGGTTTATTGAAGAAAGTAGAGACGTTTTAGACAATTATCTTGAACATATTAATGTTTTAGATTTAAGAAATAATCAAGGTATGCAAACAGCACTTAATTTAGGTGTTATGAATGCTACAAATGAAATAATATTCATTGTAAATGATGATAATGTTTTTTGTAAAGATTTTGATTTAAAAATTGAAGCTAATATTACAAAAAAATCAGTACTTACTTTAAATCAGATTGAACCTGAAGGTCCTGGTATTTTTAAATTTCCAGTTAAAGATTTTGGACGTACTCCAAAAGCATTCGATTATGATACATTTATAGAGTATGAACAATCAATTAGAAAAGATGAATTAACTCTTGATGGTGGTATTTTTCCATTTGCAATGTATAAAAAATATTATATGGCAGTAGGTGGATTTGATGTAATGTATAAATCACCATTTATTTGTGATTGGGATTTCTTCCTAAAATTAGATTTAATTGGGTTAGGATTTACAAGATCACATAATGCTCATTTATATCATTTTGGTAGTGCGGCTACTAAAAATGGTAAAGAAAGTAAAATGTTTATAGAATCTGAAAACCCCGCGGCTCAAGTGTTTATGTATAAATGGGGTATTCCACCTCAATTATTTGAAAATAATAACCATAATCCTAAAAATGGTTTAATTATAAAAGGTATAAAATTCGAATAATGAATCTAGTTCAATTAGGAGCAAATAGTGGTAGAGATCATGTTTTAGACTTTGTTAATACCTTTAAAACAGATATTAAACAAATAGTTTTAGTAGAACCCGCCTCTTATATACTTAAAGAATTAAAAGAAACATATAAAGATTTTATTAATGTAAAAATAGACACTTCAGCTATTATTCCTTCTTTTTGGGAAGAAGGTGAAGTAGACTTTCATTTAGTTGTTCCTGAAGATCATCATTTAACTCAATCTAAACTACCAGCTTATATGGCTTGTAAAACAGCTACTTTGGATAAAAATTGGATTGAAGAACATGATAGATATTATGATGAACATGGAAAAACTATTAAAGTTAAAGGAATACATTTTGATACTTTAATCTCTAAATATAATTTAGATAAAGTAGATTTTTTATTTTTAGATATTGAAGGGTTAGATTGTGAACTATTAAATAGTATAAATTTAAATAAATATAATTTTAAGTTAATATATTGGGAAGACGTAAGAAAAAATCGTATATTAGAGAATAAATTAAAGAATTTAGGATATATAATTACATTAACTGAAAATAAACAGAAGGTAGCATATAAAAAAGAATATGAGAATTATCTACAGAATTTCGGATGCAGGTTATAATAAAGTAAAACCAGATTATATTAATAATGAAGCATGTTTAGCTAATGCAGTTAAAGTGTTTGATGATTGTGAATGGTCTATTATAGCAGATAATGTTTCTGAGGAAACAAATGATATGATTCAAAAATATGTTCCTAGAAGTGAAATTTTTTATGTAGATAGAGGAAATGGAGCAGCTACATTTAATATTGCTTTAGATGAAGCATTAAAAATGCCAGATAATGATACTGTTTATTTTTTAGAAAATGATTATTTACACAAACTAGATTCTAGAGTTATTATAGAAGAAGGATTTACATTAGGGGCTTCGTTTGTTTCTTTATATGATCACCCAGACAAATATTTATCACCTGATAAAGGAGGTAATCCTTATTGTCAAGGTGGAGCTGAAGATACTAGAGTATATTTGACCGATTCAGTACATTGGAAAATAACAAATAGTACAACAATGACATTTGCTGCAGAAGTTAAAACTTTAAAAGAAAATGAAGAAATTCTTAGAAAATTTACTTCAGGAACACACCCAAATGATTTTGAAATGTTTCTTGAATTAAGAAAAAATAATAAATTATTAGTAACCCCGATACCAGGTTATGCTACTCATGGAGAAACAGCTTGGTTATCACCATTAACAAATTGGTCTAAAATATGAAAAAAAATATATTAATAACAGGTGTAGCAGGTCTATTAGGTAGTAGATTAGCTGATTGGATAATTGAAAACAAAGGTGATGAATATCAAGTAATTGGTGTTGATGATTTAAGTGGTGGGTTTGAAGAAAATATCCATCCAGATGTTAAATTTTGGCAAATGGATTTAGTTAATCATCCAATTGAAAACATATTTGAAGCACATAAAATTGACTATGTATACCATTTTGCTGCTTATGCTGCTGAAGGATTATCGCCTTTTATACGTGGATACAACTATGATAATAATTTAAAAGCAACAGCACGCCTAGTTAATGAGTGTATAAAGGCCGACGTTAAAAGATTGGTATTTACGTCTACACTAGCTGTGTACGGTCATGGTTATGGTGGTATTTTTGATGAAAAACAACAGCAAGCACCAATTGATCCTTATGGAGTCGCAAAATATGCTTGTGAAATGGATATTCAAATCGCTGGTGAACAACATAATTTAGATTGGTGTATAATTAGACCTCATAATGTTTATGGTATTAAACAAAATATTTGGGACAAATATAGAAATGTACTTGGTATTTGGATGTTTCAACATTTGAATAAACAACCAATGACTATATTTGGTAAAGGAGATCAAACACGAGCTTTTAGTTATATAGATGATTCATTAGAACCTTTATGGAACGCCGCTATTAAACCAGAAGCAAGTAAAGAAATAATTAATTTAGGTGGAATAGAAGAATATTCAATAATAGAAGCTAGTGTTTTACTTAAAGAAGTTATAGGTAAAGATACAGGTAAAAGACCTGAAACAATATTTTTAGAAGGTAGACATGAAGTAAAACATTCAATTCCAACTTATCAAAAATCAGTTGATATATTAGGGTTTGAACATAAAACTGATTTAAAAGCTGGTTTAAATGAAATGTGGAAATGGGCTAAAGAACAACCTATGAGAGATAGATTTGTATGGCCGAGTTATGAATTAGATAAAGGTATTTATTCGTTTTGGAAAAAATAGAGTTTATAATTCCAACCTATAAGGATGGAAATGATTTAATGGGAGTATTATATTCATTAATCAATCAAAGTAATCCACATTGGACTGCTCATGTGATAGCAGATGGAGATTATGATGAATTTGAAGGTATAGCTGAACATTTTTGTACATATAGCAATATTAAATTCTCTAAAATTGATGGTCCTAATAAAGATTGGGGTCACACTGCTAGAAATTATGGTTTAAAACATGCTGTTGAAGAATGGGTTGTAATGACAGGTGCTGATAATTATTATATGCCTGATTTTGTAAGTGAATTTCTAAATCGTGCTTCAGACAATGGTCTTTTATTTTGTAATATGGTTCATAACGAAGCTCATTATAAGCACTATCAAGAATTAAAAACACAATTAATGGTAAATCATATTGATATGGGTTGTTTTGCTACTAGAACAAAAAATGCTAAACAATTAAAATTAAATAAAAAAAGTTACCAAGCAGATTGGGAATTTGTAGAAGAATATATTAGATTATTCCCAGGTGGTATTAACCACATTGATAAAATTTTATACGTACATAATTAAATAATATGAAAATAGGAATTATAGGACAAGGTTTTGTTGGTAACGCTGTTTACCAAAAATTTAAAAATTATTATAATGTTTTAACTTATGATTTACAAGCAAAGTTATGCAATTCATCATTAGAAGAAGTATATGAATGTGATCATATATTTATTTGTTTACCTACTCCAATGGATAAAGATGGTAAATGTTATATAGGCATAGTTGAAGAAGCATTAGCAGGAGTAAATGAACATAGTAAAGCTAAATCAGTAGTAATTAAATCAACAATAGTACCAGGTACAACTAAAAATTGGAGTAAACAATTTGATATTGATATTGTATTTAATCCTGAATTTTTAACTGAAGCTAATGCTGTTTCTGATTATGAAAATCAGTCTCGTATTATATTAGGTGGTCCTAGAAAAGCAACTACTAAATTAAAACCTATATTCGCTAAAGTATTTCCTAAAGCATCAATTATTAAAACAGATTCAACATATGCTGAAATGGTTAAATATGTTACTAATGCGTTTTTGGCTACTAAAGTATCATTTGCAAATGAAATGTATGAAATATGTAATGGGTTAGATGTTGATTATGATAAAGTAATTGAATACGCTCGTTATGATGAACGTTTAGGAGATTCACATTGGGCTGTACCAGGTCCAGATGGTAATTTTGGTTATGGGGGTCATTGTTTTCCTAAAGATGTTAAAGCATTAATTAATGTAGCTAAAGATTTAAACATACATCCTGTAATGTTAGAAGCTACAGATGACAAAAATTTCTACGTTAGAGACGATAGAGATTGGGAAAAAATGCAAGGAAGAGCTATCATATAAGGCTTGGATACCTGAGGAATTTTTCGTATATTTAGGGGTTTTTAAAATTAAATGATATATTTATGAGTTATGCAACAAAATCCCCAAGTACTACTATGAAGCTAAAAATGATCCCGTGTTCAAATTGTGGTGAACTAATGCCAGAATTAAGATTAACTAAATATGGTTATTCATTCTGTGTAACTTGCTCTGAAGCAGGTTTGGGTGCGGGTAAAAAATCTGGTGTTCCAATTATGATGGGTGAAGGAGACCATACATGGATTGAAACTGTCATCATGGATGAAAACGAATATGCAACTTATCAAAATCAGCTTAAAGCTGAAAAAAATCTAGAAAAAGCTAATAAAGCGGAAATACTAGATTTTGATAAAGAAGATAAGAAAAATTTGTTTGGTCCTGTTCAGATAAAAGATGTTAAACCAAAAGAATAATTTTGGCTAATAAAAAGAAATTTTTAAGCAAAGAACAGATTGTAGCAGCCCAAGGTAAAACATTATCTAATATGGCTGCAGCTAGATATTTACATGTTTCTTACCAACATTATAAGAAATATGCTAAAATGTATGATTTATTTGATAGTCATAAAAATCAATCTGGTAAAGGTATTCCTAAATTTTTAAAAGGGTCTAAAAAAATGCCCCATATGAAGGAGATAATTGAGGGCAGAATTGCAGCTTCATCATTTGATCCTAATAAACTTAAGTATGCTCTTATAGAGCAGGGATATTTATCAGAGGAATGTGCTGTATGTTCTTTTAAAGAGAGGCGAGTACTAGATTATAAAATGCCTTTGTTACTTCATTTTAAAGATAAAAACAGTAATAATTACAGCTTAGATAACGTTCAATTACTGTGTTACAATCATTATTTTTTAACTGTTGGTGATATATTCAATAGGCAAGATGTTAAGCAAATTGAATCACAACAGGAACATTATGGAACATCTGAAAATGTAGAATGGGAAGTTGATGATTACCATTTACAACGCTTAAAAGAATTAGGTTTAGACGATGATGATGAAGATAATGTTAACCAATATATTTCTAGAATATGAAAAAAGTAAGATCATTAAATAAAAAACATCATAAAATCACTCGTGATTATGATAAACAAAAAAGTAAGCATTTAGAACGATTAACAGATAAAATGCTTAAAAACGATGAAAAAGCCCAACAATTAAAATCAAAAACAATGAAGGGTGATTTCTTAAAAAACTTTTAATATGAGAACTTTAATATTTACAATACTAGCAGTGTTTACATCACCTGTAATGGTTGCTCCAACTTCACCTATTGATGAATTAATTTTTATAGAGGAAGAAGTTAAATCAGAACCAATTAAAGATTATTATTTATTTTTAAACGATTTAGGACATAGAGAATCAGGTAATAGATATCATGTTGTAAACAAATATGGTTACATGGGTAAATACCAATTTGGTAAATCAACATTAAAAACATTAAAAATTAAAGTAACCAAGGAAGCATTTTTAAATAGTCCTGATTTACAGGAATATGCAATGCTAAAATTACTTTGTTATAATAAAAATAAGTTACAAAAATATATAGACAAATACGAAGGACAAGTAGTAAATGATATATTAGTAACAGAATCAGGGTTATTAGCTGCTGCTCATTTAGGTGGGGCTGGTAGTGTTAGAAAATGGTTTAGAACAGGTAAGATAAGAAAAGATGGTAATGGAGTAAAAATTACTAGTTACATGAAACAATTTAGTGGTTATGATCTTGATTTAAACAATAAAAATATTATATGATAAATTATCCAACAAGCAGTATGAAAATATCAGCAACAACATTTTTTAATAATATGAGTGATGAAGATTTTATGTTTATACATAAATCAGGAGCATTAAAAGACTTATGTACAGCTTTATCACTTGATTTACATACAAGTAATACAGATGAAAGATACGAAGCCTAAATTACAAACTATAGAAGTTACTCTACAGGAACGTTTGGCTGCTACTAGACCTAATGTGTATAAAAATAAAAAGAAATATACAAGAAAGAAAAAACACCCGCAGAAAGACTAGGCTCCCCGAGGGAAAGGTCGTATATTTACAGGGTAAATAAAAAAATAAAGGTTATGAAAGTTATAGATGGAATGGTTTGGTGTAATGAAATAGAAAAATGGGTTACACCCGATGAATATTTAAAAGAATGTTCTAAAGATATGCCAGGATTTGAAGGTACTATTGATGGTTTAAACGGTTTAACAATCTGGAATTAATATGGCACTTTGGAAATTCACAAATTTTAATAAATATGGAAATCCTAGAACTAGGATATTCCATAGACCTGATGGTCAAGGTTTTTCACATGGACCTGGTTTTGGTTCTACTATGGTTAGTAGATTCCAATATGAGTATAAAGGTGAAGTTTTACCACCAACATTATTGGAATTAAATGGTAAAACATATATCATGCCCATATGGAAGGAAGTAGTAGAAGGTACTACTTTAAATGATATTAAATGGATTAAACCTAAACCTAAAGTTAAAAAACAACCAATAATTGAAACTAATATAAGTGGTAGTGGATTAGGTGAATATAAAACTAAATATTATCCTGAAAGTGGTAAATTCCATTGTTCATGCCCTGGTTTTTGGAGATCAGGTGGTAATTGTAAACATGTAAAAGCATTAAAATTAAAAGTAGGTTATGATAAAAACATTAAGTAAAAATAGATTTAAAACATTAGGTAAAGCATTAGCTAAAGTTGGAATTGGAATTGACTATCAAATTAACTGGGCTGAATCCGTTGGTAGTGGAATTAAACATACTGATCAACCTAGATTAGGTTCAGGTACGTATAATGGAATAGAGGGTTGGTATTTTACTAAAAATAATAATACTAATTATACTAATAAGGAAAAAAAATTAATCAAAGAAACTTTACTAAGTAAAGGATTTAAATGTAAAGGTATTGATGATTATGAAGTTGAGTTTGATAATGATAGATCATACAGACCAACTATTAGTTTTATAAATAATAAATAACATGGCAGATAAAGATAACAGATATGTAGTAACATTTGAAGCATACGTTTATGCTCCTAATGATTATATGGCTAGAAGAAAGTCACATGCAGTTAATGATTCAATTAACGCAATAATGAATGTTCAAGATTCCGAAGTAATGGGCATTGTTGAACAACCACATGGTACTATGGGTAATAGAAAATTAGATGATATTTCTAAACCTAGAGATAAAGATAAGGACGAACCATTACCGTTTTAATATGGAAGGAGCAGATTTAGTACATAAAGCAATGAATGTAGGTTATAATATGTTAATGGGTAATGATACACCATTTGAACCTAATGATAGTGATGAAGTAGAAGATATGATATTCATTCCAGATCCAGAAATAACGGAATCAGAATTAGCAGAAGATTTACTTGAATATTTTGTAATTGAAGAGGATTATGAAAAATGTGCAAATATAAGAGACATAATTAAATTAAAAAAGGTTTTAAATAAACTTATATAGTATGGAAAATAGAGGTAGACCAAGTGAAAATACAGTTAAACCAGATAAATGGGTTTTAGAAACGGGTGATACGACTTATTACTATGATGTAAAGAAAAACCCAAATGGTTGTTGGAGAACAGTAAGTCATGATATAACTAAATACCCTAAACCAGATATTAACCAAAGAATGTATGGTAAATCACCTGTAGTAATGGTATTTAATACTTCAAACCGTTCTAATGCTAAAACTAAAATGAAAGTATTTAGAAAAAATATTGATTATATATTAACAGCTAAAAAATTACCTGGTGTACCAGAAAAATCAGTAATATTAGAAGTGGGTGTTGGTACGTCATTTATTAACCAATGGAAACAAAAATATAATTTAGCTTAGTCTTTATATATTTATAATAAACAAAAAAAATATTAACCAATACAATTAGATATGTTTAAAATTATAGGTTTAGTAGTAGTAGTTTTAGTAATCGGAGCAGCAGTTTATTACTTCGGGTTTTACAAAAAAGGTAAAATCAATGATAGGGATGGAGATTTTATTCCTGATGAAGTTGAGGATGCAGTTGAAGATGTTAAAGACGTTGCTAAAGAAGTAAAGCGTAGAGCTAAAAACGTTAAAAACGAAGTAAAAGACGTTGTAGAAGCAGCTAAAGAATTAGGTAACCAAATAGGAGACGTTGGTTCAGCTGTTAAAGGTAAAAAAAGACAAGGTCGTAGAAAGAAAAAATAAAAATATGAGCAAATATAATCTTACAGATATCCTTAACGAATTTATTGGTGGAGGCCGAATTGGTACTTTAAAAATTTCATATAGAGACTTAGTTGATAAAATGGATGAACTTGAAAAATCAGGTAAAGTCATTGTTAGAGAAATACCTGGTCCTTCTGGTGACGGTAAAACTAATAGAGAATTTGAAGTAGTAGATAGAGACTCAGCTGTACCTGGAGGTAAAAAGCAGGAAAGAGGATTTACTGTATATGATTATAAATTTGGGTTTGATCCAGGTAGTATAGATAATTATGAGGAAGAATATGACTTCAGTGTTGGTGGCAATAATCTAGAATTAGCTATGGAATTAATAGATGGAGTTGAACCTTATAGATTTGAAGAAACTATTAAAGAAGATGAATTTGATGAAGCTAGACAAGCTGCAATTGAATCATCTCAAGAAGCCGCTGG
>MDSV01152097.1_pt1 | contig 11632 bp, 11 predicted proteins | sample 810851 | NCBI WGS metagenome assembly MDSV01 (sample SAMN05326640, study PRJNA326480) | marine metagenome | isolation source: seawater | place: Atlantic Ocean: North East | collected 2012 | reverse complement strand
TATTATGATGTGGTCCCGTGGTGTAGTGGCCTAACACGCCTCCCTGTCAAGGAGGAGATCGGCAGTTCGAATCTGCTCGGGATCGCCATAAAAATTCTTTTTAAATAAATTTCTTTAATTTTGAATTAATGTAGTAATCCCCTATAGTCTCGAAATGATACATTCTACCTTGAACTTGTTGTGATATAGCTAGCATATCTTGAAAATATCTTTGAACTTTATTGAATTTAAAAATTGAAGAAGATCCCAATAGGTTATATATTTTTTTAACAATTTCTTCAGAAGTTCTTATAGCATGCGTTGAAGATAACCTTAAATCTGCTAACAATTCATCTTCTAAAAAAATACCATCACTCACTACGGCCCAAGCTTTTTCGATAGTATTATCTAAAAATGATTTAGAAGATTTATATAGTCCTTTTACAATTCCGATTTCTCTTAAAAAAACTTGTTCTTCAGAAAGCTTTTCAGCAAATCCCCCTTTTTTATTTTTGGCAAAATCCAAAGCAAAATTTATGGAAGAATTTGCTAAAGATAAGGCAATAGTTGAAAATCCTGAGCCAAACTTCAGATCTCTAGGTATTTTATACAAAGGGCCTGGTTCATTTAGGTTTAACCTATCATAAAAAATATTTTCGTTTGGAACTTTATTTTTTAGTGAAAAACTATAGCTTCCAGTTCCTCTCAAACCATTTACATCCCAAATATCATCTAGCTGAGCTAATGACTTGGGAATCATAATATTTTTATTTTGTTTCTTTTCATCAGTGAATATAGCTAAAAGCCATGTCGCATGTTTTATTCCACTGCTAAAAGACCATTTACCAGAAACTAAAGTGTCGGATTTATTTTCTTTTATGTCATACTCTAAAGGTGGTCCATTTGTGATAATTGCATTAGGATCATCAAAGATTTTTTTAGCTAAATCTTTTTCCATGAATGCTGCATTGGTAGATAGAACATTGCTTTGATTTATACACCAAGCAACACTGGCATCTTTTGAAGCAATTTCAAATAAAATTTCTAAATATTTAATAAAATCCATCTCAACGCCATTTAAGGATTTAGGTAGTAATAGTCTGAAATAATTATTACTTATTAATTCAGCAAGTAATTTTTCAGGGATTTCACGTTTTTCGTCTATCTCTTCTATAGAGTTTTCGATTAGTGTTATTGTTTTAGAATCAATCATGGATAATTTTGTTTATCTAAATATATAATAATAGAAAAATAAGATTTTATAAAAAAAAATGACTAATTTTTCTACAATTAAACTTGAAATATTAGATAGAATTGCGATCTTGTCTCTAAATAGGCCTGAAAAATTAAATGCTATGAATTTTCAAATGATTCATGAATTAATTGATTGCACTAAAAGTATTTCCACTAATGATGAAATACGATGTTTGATTTTAAGGGGAGAAGGTAAGGCCTTTTGCTCGGGAGCAGATTTAAGTTCTGGAGAAAAAAAATGGAAAGATACGGAAGAAAGTTTAAATAAAGGATATTGGCCAATATTTAACAATATAATTTCTATGCCTAAACCAGTTATATCTTCTATTAGAGGAGCGGCTGCTGGAATAGGTAGTGCGTATTCAATGGCTTGTGATTTGACCATAATGTCTAAAAAATCATATTTACTACAACCGTTTAGTAATATAGGTCTAGTACCTGATGGTGGTTCTCACTGGCTTTTATACAATATGCTTGGTTATAAAAAGGCATATCAAATAGCAATAGAAAATGAAAGAATCCCTGCTGAAGAATGTCTAAATATAGGTTTGGCAAACAAAGTAGTTGAAGATGAATTTCTTGAAGAAAAAACTATTGAATGGGCAAAAAAAATATCAAAACAATCTTTCCAATCTTTGTTGTATTCAAAAAAAATAATGAGAGAAGTTAATGATAAGAGCTTTCTAGAAACTTTTATGAAAGAAGCTGAAATTCAAAAAAAATTATCGGGTTCGCATGATAATTTAGAAGGAGTCAGGGCATTTATAGAAAAAAGAAACCCCGAATTCAAATAAATTTTATTTTATAAAATTTTCTCCATCCCATGAGTAATCGTCATATTCAAATTTTTCAAAATCATCTAGTTTAGTAATACAATTTAGAGTTAAAAAGTTTATGAATTGACCTTTCACAACTTTTCCGTGGTGTCCAGCGGAGACTAATTTATTACTTTTTTTGGTATAAAAACTTATCTTTTTTATATTTTTATGTTCATATGCTTTTCTGTGAATTTCAGGTAATAAATCAATTATCAATTCTTCTTTAGCAAGCTCCTTTGATAAAAAAGGACTCCAAAATTTTGTAAGTCCTAATACATTCATTTTAAGTTTATAATCTGGAATTAAAGTATTTGGTTTTACCATTCCAAATAATCCACTGAAAATACGTATATTTGAATTGAAATATTTTTTTGATTCTTCTGAATAGTTGTTCAAATCTAACTGGTTGTATACTACACCTGTATATCTTTCTATCGCTTTAGAACATGGATTTGAAAATACATTTAAGTTTTTTTCTTGTAAGCCTTTACTTTTCTCTATTGAAGTACCATAAATTTTTTCTATTTCTTCATTTTTACTTTTTAGTATTTGTATTATTTCTTTTACCTGTCCTGAAAATACAAAATTAGTTTCATTGAACTTTATTTCAGTTGTATTTTTTGAAGATTTCCCTTCACTGGGAGGTATTAGTATTAGCATTCTATTTTTTTAAATTTTCTGAGTTTTCAATACTTATTTCATTTAATTTATCAAAGGGTTCAAATCCTAGAACTTGACTATAAAAATATAGCTCTGATTCTAATGAAGAAATTATATTTTTGGATTGTCTAAATCCATGTTGCTCTCCTTCATACATAATTAATGAAAAAGGGATTTTTTTCTCTCTTAAGCCTTCAGCCATAATTTCTGCTTGAGATGGAGGCACTATTTTATCTTCAGTCCCTTGAAAAATTATCATTGGACAAGATAGCTGGTCTGTAAAATTAATTGCTGATCTATCATAGTATTTATCTTTTTCTTCTGGATACTTTCCAATAAGAGATTCAAGATATTTTGATTCGAATTTATGCGTATCATCAATAAAGACGGATAAATCTGCTATTCCATAATAAGTAGCTCCTACTGCAAATCTATCGTGGAAAGTTAAGGCATTTATTGTTGTGTAACCACCAGCTGAACCTCCCTTAATAGCCGCTCTTTCAGAATCTACAAGACCTTTTTCAGAAAGATAGTCTACTGCTGCTATACAGTCATCAGTATCATATACACCCCAATTTCCTTTTAATGAATCTCTAAATTTTCTTCCATAACCAGTTGACCCTCTATAATTCACATCCACAACGGCAATCCCTCTATTAGTCCAGTACTGAATAGATAAATTTAAAGCATTGCTAGTGGCAGAAGTAGGACCTCCATGGCTTATTACTAGTACAGGTGGTTTTTCCTGAGAGCTGCCTTCATATTTTTTATTTTTAGGTTTGTAAAAGTAGCCGTATGCAATAGCATTTTCTGTAGTAGGAAAAGTGATTTCTTCTGGCATTGAAATTTCTTCATTATCTATTGCTAATGGGTTAGATTCTTTGATTGTTTTAAGTTCTTTTTTTTCTAAATCAAGAGATACGATTTCGCTATTAGATACAGGTGAAGCACCTATATATAAAGCTTTATTATCAAAAAAAGTTAAGTCTCCTAATGAAGTATGTAAAACTTCTATTTCTTCTATTATTTGACCTGATGTACTTATTTTTCTAATCAATCCTTTATTCTTAGTTTTAGAAGAGCCTTTCAAGTAAATAAAATTATCTTTTATGAAATATGTTCGGAAGCCAAACTGCCAAGAAGGTCCCCCATGCTCATTTTTTTCATCTAATATTGTAGATTTTTTATTTTCTGAGTATTTTTTTAAGTTCCACCATCCGGATTCATCGCTTATATAAATCAATTCACCAGATTCACTCCATTCAGGCTGAATGACGCTTATATTTTTTGACCCATCAATTAATTTTTTATTGCTAATACCATTTAAATCAAAATCTCCTATACTTAATTCAGTTCCATCCCAAGGCATATTAGGATGATCCCATTCAAGCCAACAAATCTTATTATTCGCAGGATTTATTCTTGGAGATGAATAAAAATCTCTACCTGTGCATAGGACTAATTGAGAGCCTTTTGTAATAGAAATTGCCACTAGTTCATTTTTAGCCTCTCCTTTCTCAAAATGAGTTTCTCTTACACAAAATAACCATTCTTCGTCAATGGATAAGGTCAAATCACTATAACGAATAGATTTTTCAAAGGGAGGCTCTTTCGTTACAGGATTAACATTTTCTCCATTTACTTTGTATATTCTTTGATCATCCCAATTAGTAAAATAAATATTTTTTTTGCCAACCGCAAAAGATCCTCCTCCATATTCATGAACAGCATTTCTTGAATTAAATTCTTTTGGAATTACATCTGATATGTTTCCCTCAGATGTTTGTTTTACTATTACGTAACGTCCAGATTCCTCTGGTCTTCCTTCTAAAAAATATAGTTCTGATCCATTTGATCTTATTTCACTAAACCTTAGTCCACCTTCAATTATTTTTTCTGGAGTTATTGTAGATTCCCATGATCCATAATGTGATTTCATTTTTCTTCCTGTTTATTTTAATTTTATTCAATATTTAATAATGTAAATTTCATTAATCTATAATAACCTATCTACAAGTAAATTATTTTGGAGAAGATATGAAAAAAGTAACATTCAAAGATGTTCCAAAGATTGCAAGAAATGAATCTTTATTTACAGATACTGTGTATGCGCAGTCAATTTTAGAACATGAAGATAGTGATAATTTCAATTTTGCTATAGTAAATTTTCCTGAATCAGCCAGAACTAAATTTCATATTCATTCAGGAGATCAGATATTGATAATTACTGAAGGGGAAGGCATGGTATGTAATGAAGAAGTTGAACTTAATGTTACCAAGGGAGACATGGTATTAATTAATGCGGGAGAAAATCATTGGCATGGCGCTAAAGAAAATACAACAATGTCTCATATTACCATTACTGTTAGCGGTAGTACGACTGAAGTAACAGAAGACTAATTATGTCTTCTGAAGTTCTTTTGAAACTTGAAAATGTTCACAAGCATTTTGGAGGAGTAAAAGCTGTTAATGGTGTAGATTTTGAGGTGTCCTCAAGTAAGATAACTGGTCTAATTGGGCCAAATGGAGCGGGGAAATCCACAATATTCAATCTGATAACAGGATTCTCAGAAATTGATGATGGTTTTATATACTTTAATGACGAAGATATTTCTTTTTCATCCCCCCAAAAAACTGTAGATCTAGGTATTGTCAGAACATTTCAAATACCTGGAGAATTAAAAAATATGTCAGTTCTTGATAATTTATTAGTTTCACCTATGCATCATCCTGGTGAATCTTTATTATTTGGATGGATTAATCGATCTAAATCTAAAAATTTTGAAAAAAATACCCTGACTCTTGCTGAAAAAAATCTTGAAATAGTGGGATTAACTCACTTAATGAATGAAAAAGCAGAAAATCTTTCAACTGGACAAAAAAAACTATTAGAGTTAGGAAGAATCTTAATGATGAAGCCAAAGCTTATTTTATTGGATGAACCTGCTGCTGGAATCAATCCTACTTTAATAAAAAATTTATCAAAAGTTATTTTAGACATAAATAAAAAACAAAAAGTAGATTTTTTAATTATTGAACACAATATGGATTTTATAATGTCAATTTCAGATGAAATAATAGTGATGGCAGAAGGAGAAACGTTGGTAAAAGGCTCTCCCGAACAAATTCAAAAAAATCCAAAAGTATTAAATTCATATTTAGGTTATGGTCAAAATGAATGAAGAAAATATAGTTTTAAGAGCTAATAATATATCAGCAGGTTATGGTGAGCAGATAATTATAAGAAATATTAATTTAAATCTTTATGAATCTTCAATAAAGACAATAATAGGTCCAAATGGATGTGGAAAGTCGACATTTCTTAAATCCATTTCAGGGATTATAAATCCGGTAGAAGGTAATATAGATATATTTGGTGAAGACGTTACTGAACTCAACACTTTTGAACTTTCTAAAATTGGTTTAGGATATGTCCCTCAATCTGAAAATATTTTTCCTTCATTATCCGTTGAGGATAATCTAAAAATGGGAGGATATATTCTAAATTCAGAAGAATACAAAAATAATTTAGAAAAAGTTCTCGAAATGTTTCCGGATTTAAGAGATAAACTTTCAGATTCCTCATCTAATTTATCAGGGGGGCAAAGACAAATGCTTGCTTTATCCAGAGCTTTGATGCTTGACCCAAAGATAATTATGCTTGATGAACCCACTGCAGGATTGTCTCCAATTATTGTTGACGAAGTATTAGAAAATATTATCTCACTGAAAAAATCTAGGCTTTCAGTTTTATTAGTTGAGCAAAATGCAAGAAAGGCATTATCAGTTTCAGATTATGGGGTAGTTTTTTCTTTTGGAGAAAAAGTTATGGAAGATGATGCTTATAAAATATTAAGTGATAAAGAAATATCTAAGCTTTATCTAGGAGGATAAATTTTGAAATATATAGATTTGATTTTTGAAAATAAAACTATTGTGGTTTTATTTTGGATTATCTTAATTTTATCTATCTTGAAGCCTTGGCTATTTGTTAATGGTGTTCTAATAGGTTCTTTATATGCATTGGGATCAATTGGCTTATCTCTTATCTACGGAAACTTAAAATTTGCCAACATGGCACATGGAGATTTTATGACCCTATCCTCATATGTAGCATTAGCTTTACTTTTATTTTTCTTTCCTAACAGTGATCAGTCAGCATCAGTTGGTCCATTTACATTTAAGTATGAATTACTTGTAGTAATACCCTTCACAGTGATATTTATTGGATTTTTAGCAGTTTTATTTGACAAATTGATCTATAAAAAACTTAGAGATTTTGGAGCTGCTCCGGCAGCGATTGCTCTAACTTCTTTAGGTTTAGCCGTGGGACTTAGAGGACTTATTCAATTTATTTGGGGAACGGACTCTCGAAGTTTTCCAAGGGAATCAAAACTTTTTTGGGACCTACCTTTCAAGATAAAAATTCCTCCTGATATGTTTTTTTGTGCAATTGTGGCATTCATAATTGCTTTAGCTTTTTATTTTGTATTATTTAAAACGAAATTAGGAAAAGCAATAAGAGCAACATCAGATAATCCTGACCTTGCAAGAGTTACTGGAATAAATACTGAAAGAATAATTCTATATATTTGGTTTATTGGAGGGATTTTAGCTGCTACCTCAGGAATACTTATAAGTATGCAACAAGCTATTATAACTCCAGTAATGGGTTGGAAAATCTTAATTCCACTATTTGCAGCAGTTATTGTAGGAGGAATAGGTAATCCAATTGGAGCTTTGATGGGAGGGTTATTAATAGGAATTACCGGAGAAATTGCGACAGGTTGGATAAATCCATCATATAAACCCGCTGTCTATTTTTTGGTTTTATTAATTGTTTTGCTATTACGACCTAATGGAATTTTGGGTTTAAAAGGAAGGCAATTCTAATGGATTCCATACTTTATTTCTTAATTGGGTTTTTGATAATGAGTGGAATTTATTCTGTTTTTTCTGTGGGCCTTAATATTCATTGGGGACACACTGGTCTTTTTAATATAGGGATTGCATCATTCTTCTTATTAGGTTCATATGCAGCTGCTATAATTTCAAGTCCTCCTCCAAGCCTTGAAAAATATGAGGACTATTTATGGGGAGGTAATTTATCTCAACTTACTATATTAGGATTTGATATTTGGTTTCCAATTATACTGATTTTATCGGCAATTATTTGTGCCTTAGTAGCAATTCCATTAGCCTTCATAACCATTAGGCTAAAAGAAGATTATTTAGCTTTGGTTACACTTGGTTTGGCTGAAACTTTAAGAATAATATTTGTAAATGAGAGTTGGCTTGCTAATGGAACAAGAGGGCTCTACTCTATACCTCGCCCATTTGATTTCATTGATAGAAGTAATTATGATTATATTTATTTTGTAGTAGTAATGATTACACTTTTTATTGTTTATATAATTGCGGAAAGAGCTACTAATTCCCCATGGGGGAGAGTTTTGAGAGGCATTAAAGATAACGAAAATACAATGATTTCAAGCGGTAAAAATGTCCTAAAATTTAAAGTAGAAGCATTTGCATTTGGAGCAGGAATTATGGGTATTGGTGGAGCATTATTTACTCACGGTAAAAGATTTATTGACCCGATTACCTTTGAACCAATGTTAGCTACTTTTATTATTTGGAGTATGCTGATGGTAGGAGGCAGTGGTAACAATAGAGGTGCTATTTTTGGAGCATTTTTAATGTGGGGGATTTGGACATTTACTCAATTTTTACCAGGATTTCTGAGTGATGCAAATTTAAGATTTGTATTCGTAGGGATGATAATAATAATATTTCAATTGTATAAACCCAACGGAGTAATCCCTGCCAAATAGCAGGAATTACTCAAAAAATCTAAAATATTTTTATGGGGATTCAAATCTTCCAGTTGAAGTTATTTTTCCATCCTCAATAGTCCATACTTCAATAGTATTGCTTACATCACCGTTTGCATCAATTTCTTGATCACCTGCAACACCAACATAATCAATATCTTTTCCATCATTTATCAGTTCTAAAGCTTTAGCCATATCTCCAGGTCCAACTTTCTCGCCTGGGGCATTTGCTACAAAACGTAAAGAGTCACCATCTACTGTGTCAGTTCCCGATTTAGCCATAGCCAATGCTAGTAGGATTGCACCATCAAAACCTTCTCCAATGAATGGATTTGTGGGTAATTCTCCATATTTGCCTTCGTAAAGTGAAGTAAAAGTTGATTTTGCATCTGAATCAGGTGCTCCGGGTGCAGTACCCATCATACCTTCAAATTTATCAGCACCTAGCTCGTCAAACATTTCTTGATTTTTTGTTCCATCAACAAACATAAAGTCTCCAGTGTAACCACTTTCTATTAGCTCTCTAAGATAAACAGCAGCTGATTTTGGATAACTCATTGCAATAATTACGTCTGGTTCATGATCAGTAATAGCTTTATCTATTTCTGACTTATAAGAAGGTTGTTCTTGCTCATGAGGAATTTCAGCCTCACAATGACCGCCTTCTTCTTCAAATGTTGAAGTAAAAATATTATTTAATCCTTCACCATAAGGGTTATTTACATATATAGTTGAACAATGTTCATAACCTAATCTTTTTGCCATTCTAGCTAAAACAACACCCTGAGCTGCATCAGATACAGTGGTTCTAAATACTGTATCGTTGTCGTCTAGTACAGAAATTGCAGGACTTGTAGAAGCAGGCGAAATCATAACCATTCCAGCAGGAATACTTTTTGCCTCTGCTACAGCCATAGTTACGCCACTGGATAATGAACCAACTATACCACCAACTTTATCTATTTCAATCAACTTACCTGCTGCTTCAGTAGCAACGTTAGGGCTTGTTCCACTATCAGCGTGGACAACAGTTACATCACCACCGTTAACTCCACCAGCATCATTAATTAAACTCACGGCTAGATCAACACCATTTTGAATAGGGGGACCATAAGCTCCTAAGTCTCCAGTTTCGTCCATTAAAGTACCAATTTTTGCTCCTCCACTTGAACAAGCTGTTAGCACAAAAAGAACAGAAGTGAATAAAATTACTAATTTTTTCATCATATCTCCTTGATTATAAAAGTTATGCCATCTTTAGGCATTTCAATACTTAATTCTATAATATGATAATTCAAAAGTCTAAGATTGCTTATCCTAGCTTTCCTTCCCATTCATCTGTTTTTTCATAACTTTTTATAAAGGATTGAAACTTTTTTTCAGAGTCATCTTTAGGGTAAAAATTTAGATTTTTTCTTGCAGATTCAAGAGACCAAAATCGTCTAGTATTATCACTTACTCCATAAACAACTAAAAAGGGAACATCTTGTAGATCACCTTTTATCTCTTCAGCTGATAGAGATTTATCAAATAAATTACTCAGGTCATTTTGACTTATATAAGCACCTAGATGGCGCTTTATATTTCTAATTCCTTCGCCATTTTTATTGGATATAAACTTATTATTTTGAAGAGATTCATCTATCTCTCTTGGAAAACCTATTCGTACATGTACAAACTCTATTTTTCTACCAAATTTTCCTGATGCATAAGGTAAAGATAATAGTTCATATGAAGCTTTCGCCCAACCATAAAAATTATCTGAATAAGGAATCATATTAGTATTTACAAGATCTAATTTTTTTTCATGAATTTCATGGTGTTCGTACCAATCAGCGGCGTGATTGGATGAAGCCACTACAACTCTATCAATATTTTGAGTAAGCGCAGCTTTATAAATTTTATTTGCCATAATTACATTTCTATTTTCTTGATCAAATGAATTTAATTCATTATTTGTATTTTTAGAATTTCTTTCATGATCAGGCCTTATATATGCAAGATGAATAACAGATTGATGTCCTTTTACGATTTTTTCAATATCTTCAACCGATGAATCTGATAGATTCATTTTAATAATTTTTGAATTAAATTTTTTATTAAATTCAATATCAACTAATGTAAGTTCATATTTTTTTTCAAGATGAGGAATTATCCTTGATGCAACGTATCCATTTGCGCCTGTTATTAATATTTTTTTCATATTCTTTTACTCATTAGGTCCAAATTCAATGATTTTCATAACAGGATTATTATCTAGGTTAAGGATGCTATGATCTCCGTTTTTCTTTAATTCTTGCCAATATAACTGAATTATTTCTTTCTTTTCTTTTTTATATTTTTCTGAATCAATAAGATTTACAATCTCATCAGGATCTACTTCCAAGTCGTATAATTCATCAAAATCAAAACCGTTAAATATATATTTTAGATTTTTATACCACAGAACTCTTTGTTTCAGTTGGAGCCTTGTTCCATCGTATTCAGCAAAGCATTTATTAATTGTGTTTACTTCATCAGTACATAAAATTCTTTTAAAAGAATTTGAGTCTATATTTTCTATCTCTTTAGAACTCAATAGATCTAAAATTGTAGGACATAGATCCATACTAGTTATAAGGTCTTCTGAGATTTTATTTTTTTGAATTTCTGGGCCAGAAATAATCATTGGGATTCTATAAATTTCTTCAAAAGCTGCTAAGTTTTTTGCATAAATCCCATGAGATGACAAGGCTTCTCCATGGTCTGAGGTGAAAATAATAATAGTATTATCTAGATCTCCATTTTCTTCAATCATGTCAATTATTTTTCCATACTCGTGATCTATCTCTGTGATCATTGCATAATAATTTCTTATTGACTCAATATGATCTTGTTCTGTCATATTTTCAAATACTTTTTTTCCCCTTTTATATATATTGGGTTTATCTTTGAAATCATCATTAAAAGATTTAGGTAATTTCAATTCTATATTTTCATACATGTCATAGAATTTTTTAGATGAAATAAAAGGATCATGCGGTTCTATTACTGAAATAAAGCATGCCCAAGGCTTATCATCTTTTTCTTCATTTAGAAATTTCTTTG
>MDSV01102457.1_pt1 | contig 11632 bp, 8 predicted proteins | sample 810851 | NCBI WGS metagenome assembly MDSV01 (sample SAMN05326640, study PRJNA326480) | marine metagenome | isolation source: seawater | place: Atlantic Ocean: North East | collected 2012 | reverse complement strand
GGAGGGTGAGGAGGGAGGGGAGTCGCGCCAGCCACCGCGCATGGCGGGGAACTCGCGCGTTGGGGTTCGGACCTGCATCGCCGGCGGCTGGACGAGGTCATGCGGCACGAAGCGCTCCGTGTACCTGCAGCAGGGTGCGCGCTGTGAGATTCCGAATCTTGGGCAATCGGCCCTGTTCCAGGCGATTATCGGCGCACAAGAAGCGCAGCAGCAGCGCGACGCTCGCAGGCGAAAAGCTCTCGAGCCGAACGACGAGCACGCCACTGGCGACGGCCGGCGGTGTGGCGGTTGCTGGCGAGCCCGCTGCCGCGCCGTCAAATGGGTTGGCTTGAGCACCTTCGGCCCCGATGGCAAGAGACTCGGTGACGCCGATGCCACCACCCTCGAGCGCCTGGACGAGCGCAGCGCCGCAGCGCGCCTCGAGGATGGCCCGGTGAGCAGGCATCGTCTCCGATCCGACGACGAAACTCAGGTCCGAGTGTCGCCCGCTGCGCAGCAGTGCGTGGCAGCCGTGCTCCATCTCCTCGCCAAAGCGTGGCGGCGACACGCGCACCGCCGCCGCCCGGGTCGCCACCCTCGCCGGTTCGGCGGCAGCACCAGCAGCCTCGTCGTGATCGGCGCCGGCAGCAGCCTCAGCGGCGGTGGTGGCCTCAACCGAGGTGGCCTCCGCGGCAGTGGCTTCCGCTGGGCTGGCCTCTGTTTTCTGCTCCCACACGTCCTCCGGCACTAGCGTTGCAAAGAAGTCCTCCGCATCCGCCTCCGCCGTGCGCAACGGCGCATAATCCGCTTCGTCGAAGGGGTTGGCCGAAGCCATCGCTGAAAAGCGGATATACACCGTAAGACACTCACTTCGAGTAGGAATTCCTACATCGCTTCTCGCTCTTCTACGTGCGTAATCCGGGTGAGATTGCACGCCGACTCAAACAAACAAGCTCAAAAAGAACAGAGAGACGCGACGCCAAGTCGTTCGAAACCTTATGATGCAACAGACGGCCGAGCCGAAGTCTTCCGGCGCAGTACCGAAGTCTTCTCTCACTGCTCGGATTTTCGGGCGGGTGGGTGGGTAGGTGGGTACCGGCGTACCGCTAGCTGCCCTCGGCGCTCATCTTTTCCAGCACGCACTCGAGGAGGTAGAGCGTCATCGCCGTCTGCTGGCGAGAGAGCGCCATCGGCTCGCCAGCCTTCGAAAGCAGCAGCACAAGCTGCTGCATCAGCGGCATCACCTCCTCGACCACTGCCGACGCGCGCGGCACCGGCGCGGAACCTGCTGCGCCACCGGTGGCTGCCGGGCCCGCGGCCGCCATCCCGTGGATGCGCGCCTGAAGATTCGCCATGTCTAGGGAGGGTCTGCGGAAGGTCTGCGAGGTGTACCTGCAAGTGGTTGCGGGCGCGGGGAGGGGGGGGTTCCGGGCGCAGGGCGACGAGACGTGGGAGTGCGTGTTGTTGAATCGTGGCGCCGCACTGGCCAGCGAGGCGCTCCAGGTTGGACGTGGCGCCTCCAAGCAGCCGCTTGAACGCACCGCGATCAAGGCGAAAGAGCTCGCAGTTCGTCACTGCGGTCACGCTAGCTGTGCGCTCAGTGCGCCGCAGCAGTGCGAGTTCGCCGAAGCACGCCCCACTAGAGTAGCGGCGCAGATTTGGCTTGAGCTCCCCGCTCGACGTGATGCACGACGCCTCAGCCTCGCCCGATGCGAGCACATAAAACCAGTCGTCCTCGAGACCCTGCTGTATGATGCGCTCGCCCGCCCTGAAGGTGATCCGCTCGACAGCGTCGGCGATGTTGGCACGCTCGTTGCTGTCCATGTCCTGGAACAGCGGCACCTGGGCGAGGAGCTCCTCCGAAAGTTTCCGCGTCTGCACGATCCGCTGCATCACGATCGACCGGAACGCCACCCGCTCCATCGCCCACAGCACGCAGTCGCTCTCGGCGACAACGCTCGCGGCGCGCGGCGTGTTGTACATCAGTGCCAGCTCACCAAACGACTGGCCGGGCTCGTACTCGAGGACGCGCCGACCGAGCTCTTTCCCCCAGAGGCTCTTGTCTCGCTGGACGTGCACGCTGAGGGCGCCGCTCTCGACAATGTAGTAGTAGTCGCCGTCCTCACCCTGCGTGATCGCCGGCTCCCCGGTAGCCACCCGGCGTTCGGTCATCGAGTCGATCACCACCTTCAGGGTGTTCGCGTCGAGCGCCTTGAACAGGATCGACTTTCCGAGAATCGCCGAGATCCGAGTCGCGGTCGCCTCGTCCTTCTCCTGCCGTGGGATCTGAGAGAGGTCGACCTTCTGACTGGGATCGACCGACTCGGAGGAGACGGAACACCGCCGCCCCGTGTTGGCCGGCTTCCGCTCCTCGACGGGCTCGGCGCGCGCAGTGCCGCCGAGCATCGATATGATCTCGGCGTCAGCGACCTCGTCCTCAGCGTACCCCAGAGCGCTGCGGCCCGTCGCGTCAAGATGCGCCATTGCCGCTCCCGCCTCGAGGATGATCGCAACGCACTCGCGATCGCCGTACTTGACCGCCTCAATCAGCGGCGTCGAACCCTCCGCATTTGCCGAGTCGACGGTTGCACCATGCGAGAGAAGCAGCCTCAGGCACTCCGGCTCGCCCTGCGCGGCTTTGTGAGTCGCCGTGTTGCCCTCGTCGTCGGCCTCGTCAAGGTGGGCCCCGTCGGCGATCGCCGCAGACAGAGCGTCGGCGTCGCCGCTCTCGGCGAGGTCCGCCAACGTCCCCATAGGGTATCAGGCTGAGGCGGATAGGCTCTTCCCCTGCTTGCGCCACAGCAAACGGAATTTGAGACAAGAAGACCACCTACTTTTAGACCGCGATGGAGATCGATAGCGCTCTTGGAGGTGGCGCTGGGCCTCACGCGGAGCTACTAGAGGAGCTGTCGACCCTCACTCTCGAGCAGATCCGGCGGCGCCGGGCGCAGCTGCGGGTGACGCACGCGGGGCTTCAGGTTCAGCTGGTCGAGTTGGCGAGCGGCAGCTGCGCTGCCTTCGTGGAAAGCGCGGCCTGTGCGTGTGAAGTGAACGAGAGGTTGCGACGCATCGGCGGGCACCTCAAGATGCTCGAAGGCTCGCTGCCGCGCGTGGGCACCGAGGCGTGCGCGCTTCAAGCGCGCACGGGCGCTTCGATCGAGAAGCGCGGGCGCAACGCGCGCCTCCTCGAGCGGCACGCCGAGGTGCTCGAGGCGCTGGAGCAGCCGCAGATGATGGACACGTGCGTGCGCAACAGCTTCGTCGACGAAGCGCTCGACCTCGAGGCGGCGGCGCGGGCGAAGGCGCTGCTGCACGCGTCGGTGCCTCTGGTGCAGTCGCTGTCGGCGGAGGTGGGCGAGTCGATGGGCGCGCAGCGCGCGGCGCTGCTTGCCCAGCTGGCGGGCCCGCTGCTCCTGCCAGACGCGCTGCGTTGCGTCGGCTATCTGAGACGGATGGGGGCGCAGCATGCCCTGAGCGAGACGCAGCTGCGTGTCGCCTTCCTTCGGAACCGCACTCTCCACTTCGCGCATGCGGAAGCGCTCTTGCCGCGCGAGTCCGCTGCCGGGTACCTGCTCAAGTGGATGGAGCTCTGCCGTACCCACTGGTACGACACGCTCACGCTGTACCGAACGTGCTTCAACACCGCTGCCGCCGCATCGCCGCCGCACGACCCCAGGGATCCCGCAGCGCGCGCGACCGCGCCGCCGTCGTTTCGCTCAGTCTCGTCTCGCTGGCCGCAGGGCGCGGCGGCGGGCAATGCCGTCGCGCTCGTCGATCCTTGCGGCGCGGCGTACATCCTCCGCGTGCCTGCGGGCGTCGCCGGCGACGACGTTGCCGACGCTGACGACGTCGAGCTGCTGGCGGAGACCACATGGGGGGAGGCGGCGCTAGAGCGTCCGCCGGCGCAGATGGCGCGCAGCGCGAAACTCGGCGCGTCGACTGCCGGCCTTTGGGCGCTAGAACGCGTGCGGCTCTTCGTGCTGACGCTTGAGCAGTGGCTGCCCGCCATCCACGACGGCGCCCTCCTGGCCCACGTCTCCGAGCAGGCGGCGTCCTGCGGCGCGTCGCTCGTGCGGCTCGGCCTCGACTTCGGTGCGCTGTGCGTCTCCCCCTTCCGCGCCGCTGTCTGGCGCCTCCTCGACGATGGCCTTGCCGCTGCGCTGCAGCACTGGCACGAGGCGCTCGCCGCCCACCGATGGCACGCGCAACTCCCTTCCGTTACTGCTGTCGCGCAGGCCGCAGAGCCCCCCGCAGACGTCGCCGCCACCGCGAACGCCGCCCCTGCCGCGGAATGCGGAGGCGGTGGCGGAAGTGTGGAGGAGGCGCGCGGTGCGGCGCTCACACCGCCGACGGCACTGCTGGCGCACCCCCCAGTGGGCACGCTTTGCAATCACCTGCTGATGGTCCTCAACGAACTGCGCCAGTGCGCGGCATACGGGCTGCGGCCGCTCCTCTTCGACCGCCTTTCGGTGGCGCTCGTTGCCGCCGTCGCCGCACTGCGCGAGCTGCCCGCGCGCGCCGCTTTTACCGATGGAGCGCATGAGCAGTTCCGCGCGCTGTGCATGTGCTTCGCCGACAACCTTGTGCCGCACGTGGGTGGGTGCGCGGACATCCTCATTCCGCCGTGGGTGTCGCCCACCTTCCCCGCGCCAGAGAGCAACGATTGCAGAACCGATCGCCTGATTGCTACCGTCCGGGCCGAGGTGGAACCGCTGCTCCGTCAAGAGGAGGCGCCGTAGGGCTTGATTTCGTAGAAATGACGGCGTACTACTATACGGCTTTATGTTTACTTTATGAGGCAACGATGCCGCCGGACTTGCTATTGAATGAATGAAGGCCGCTTGTCAGAACACTTGGGTGTCCATCCCCTTGCGGGCTATTAGCCCAGCGCCGTGATCGTCGTACTCGGCGCGCGACATCCAAATCTGCGTGTGCGTGCCCATCGAGGCGAGGATCGACCCACCGAGCCACGCCGCGTGCAGCCTCTCGTGTGGCGCGCCGAGGAGGCCGAGGCGGTGCGCCTGGCTGGAGATGGAGGGCACCTCGTGGCCGGCGACCTTCGAGACGTTCCGCATCGCCTGGCGCAGCTCCAGCTCAAGGCGCTCGGGAAGGCCGGGCAGCAGCGAAGCGCCGCCGGTGAGGACGACGTTGCGCACCAGCTCCTTGTGCCACTCGGCCTCGGTCGCGAGCACAGACGCGAGCGTCAGGTGCCAGATGGGAGCGGCCACGGGCTCGGATGGCGGCAGCTGCGAGTGCTTACACTCGAAGTAGATCGACGGCAACGCTTGCACGTCGGGTGCCACCGAAATGCTGCGCCCATCCGGCAGTGCGTATTCGACGGGCTCGAGCGCTTTCGCGTCCGCCACCCTTGCGACCGCTTCGAAGGCCTCGTTGGATCGCAGCCACATCACCGCCTCCGAGTGCCCGAGCGCCACGCCGCTGCCCCGTTCGCCGCCAGATTCGACCGTCGGCGCGCTCCGTCCGACGGTGCCGCTCGTGACCGGTCGGTGCTCCGTGCGCGCTCGCCACAGATCGCCGTGGCGCGCTTCGAGCATCTTCGCGAGCTTGCGCACGAGCTGTCGCGCAGTGATCGGCGACGAGTGGACCGATCGCAACGACGCCGTGCCCTCGAGCACAGCGACGGCGTTCGTCGTGTCTGCGCCCAGCTCGAGAATGAGCGCCGTCGTGCGCGCCGCGGAGATCGCAACGAGCTCGGGCGAGCGCGCCACACAGAGCGCGGGGGCACCCACGGCTTCGAAGACGAGCTCGGCGGTCTGCTCGCGCAGCCGCGGCGGAGCGTCGACGCGCTCGCTCAGGAGCAGCGGGTGCTCCGACGGTGCCGCTCCGAGCTCGTGCAGTGCGGTCTCGATGAGTGGCTGGCGTCCCCGATCCGGCTCGTCGCCGCCTCGGTACCCGCCGACGACCGACGGGAAGACAGCCGACGGGATGTTCTCGCCCGCCCACCCAGCCCGGGTTGTCATCCCGCCCAGATCGAGCACTACGGCGTTGAGCTGCACCTTGGTCGAGTACCGCGGCTTCGCGAACGTGCGCATCTTCTCGTGGCGGACGCCGCCGCGAGCCCCGGCGGCGAAAGACTCGTCGTGCAGCATGCGGGCGAGAGCGGCGGCACAAAAGATCCTGCGACCGTGATCCTGGGAGCAAAAAGGTGCTGCGTACTGAACGCGAATTCCCAAGTCGTAGGAATTCCGACAGCGGCGGTAGGCGCCACCAAGCGGCGGCAACCACTCTCTCTCTCTCTCCTCTCTCACAGAGCGGCAAGCGCTTGGCGCCTCCTTCGGGCATGCTGCGGGAGCCGTCCAGCTCCGACGACGACGACGCTGACGAGGATTGGGAACCCGGGGAGGACGCGGAGCGCGGAGCTGCTGCCGCGCCGGACGACGCCGACGAGGGGGAGGACGCGGACAACGATGACCCAGCCTCGGTGTGTATGGACGTGGCGGCAGAGGCCGGCGACGAGCACGACGAGGACGAGGATGACACCGACTGGCAGCCGGACGAGGTGGTCCTGCGCACGCCGGCAGCTCCCAGCGCCGTCGCCGTCGCAGACGCTTTGGCCGGCACGAAGTCGGTGGAGCGTTCGCAGCAGCTGCCGGCGAGGCTGGCTGGCAGCCCCCACCCCCCGGGCGACGACGGGATGCCCGCCGGCGCGCCGAGCTCGCTGGCCGGCGACTCGATTCCGACTGGCCCGCGCGGCGCAATCGCCAAACGGACGCGCGCGCACTTCTCGCTCGCGGACCGCGACCTCGAGGAGCTCGAGGAGGCCCTGAACGCGGTGTCGCCAGCGCCGTCGCCTCCGCGCCGGGCGGTGACGAAGGAGGGCGACGAGCTTGAGTGGCGGCGCTTCCTGGTGCAAGTGCACGCCGACGTGCGCTCGCCGGGCGGCAGCGGCGAGGAGGACTCCGACGACGATCGCGACTACTCATACCAAGAGGACCCAACCTCACGACGCCAGCCGGAGGAGGAGTGGGAGAGCGGCCGCCACTTCACGATCCCACTCGATGAGGTGAAAGACCTTGTGACCGAGTCGACGACCGGTCGCCGCTCCGAGCGCCAGACGCTGCAGGCGCGGCAGCAGGCGCAGCAGCGCGCCGTTGCGAGCGCCGCCGAGGCCGGGCCGAGCGACGAGTCGCCGGGCGCGACGCGCGGTGCGTCATCGCGGCGGGTCGCGACCGGTGTCGACGCGTTTGCGGACACGTCCTTCGTCCGACAAGTACAGATCCAGACGCACCTGCATGTGCAGCTGCTTGTGCAGGTGATGCTGCTCGCGCGTACCGCGCTCGAGCAGGAGCCCGCATTCACGCGCGTCGCGCTGCTGTGCTACAACATGCTCGCCGAGATTTGCATGCACTGCGACGTCACCCTCGCAGCGAAGCAGCTCCGGTGCCGGCCTGTCTACGCGACGCCGCTCCACGCACGGCGGGGCGACACGAGACATGACGGCAGCGCCGCCGCGCAGCCGCCCCAGCGCGCTCCATTCTCGGTGCTATGCGTGCCAGGCTTCCACCTCCTGCCTCAGCTGCTGCTCCAGCGATCTGGCCTCAAGCCGCTCTTCGACGCCGGTCAGGATGCGCCGACGCCAGGGCGGCTGAGACCCCTCGATCTCGCGAAGGAGCTTAGCGAGTTCCGCCTCGACTTTCACCCGGAGTACGGCCCAGCGCGCGCGCACACGAATCGCGGGATCTGGGGCGCCGCGGAGGACGAACTTCTGGCGCTCGGGCTGCGACGGTATGGCATGGAGCGTCTTGACCTCGTGCGCGCTCTGCTGCTACCGACGAAGACGATCGCGCAACTGCAGAGCCGCGTGAAGAACTGCACGCGCCGCCGTGCCGAGGATAACCCTGTGAAGCGGCTGCGCGTTGAGATGTCGGCCGGCGAGGTCGCCCTCACCGCCGCTGAGGAGCTCATGCTCGCCGACGGCGTCGCCCAGTACGGCGAAGAGTGGGGCACAATCCGTGCCGCGCTCCTCCCCCACCGCCGTGGTCAGGAGGCCACACTCCAGCGCTGCTGGGAGCACAAGCTCCGCCCTGGCGCCGCCTCGCAACCGCTGCCGCTGCCGCCGCCGCCGCCCGTCCACGCCGCTGGCCGCACCTCTTCCACGGCCGCAGCGCTCGACGGCCGCCCCGGCGCCTACAGTCAGCAGCACGCGGCGCCGGCCAACGGCGACAGCGCCGCCGGACAGGCCGCAAGGGCAGACGGCGCCGCTGCGCTCTCGGCGCTCGCTCTGACGACCGCCGCCGCCGCCATTGCGCCCGCTCCCGAGGCGGCGTCTTTGCCCACGTTGGTGGAGGAACGCGCGGGCGCGTGCGACGAGGAGGTGCTGAGCTCCTCCGAAGATTAGAACGTGTATCCGATCCCGAAGCGTATTAGCCGCGCCGCCGCTATGGCGTAAAAATCTCCATGTTTCACTCATAGAGTGAGCAGCTCGACCGAGTAGTCTGCGGGCGGGCGAGCGGGGAGCCCGCTCCGCGAGCTCGCTTGATCGACGTGACCCTTGAGGATCTTGGTGGCGGAGCACAGCTGCACGTGGCGGCGCGCTAGCTTTCCGAGGCGAGAGAGCAGGGCGTGGGCGGGAGCATGCACGAGGAGCTGCGAAAAGTGCGCGTCGATCAGCACGTTCAGCCACGCGACCACCTGCGCGACCGACGGGATGCCATCGGCGCGCCAGCTCTGGGCGTGCGTCGCGAGCAGCTGCAGGAGACGTTGCAGCAGCTGGACGCAGTCCGGCAGCGCAAGCGGACGCAGGACCTGCAACAGGAAGACATCATTTCGTGGCACCCGGATGATCACGTCGATGAGCTCCTCCCAACCCGCCACCTCCTCGGATGCTGCTGTGCCCGCGCCGCCGCCGCCAGCCGCGACGGCGTCTACGTCTGCGTCTGCGGCGGCGGCGGTGTCAAGGAGCGCGCGGCGGTGGCGCAGAGCGAGAGCGAGGATGCCGAGCAGCTGCGCCTCGGCGATCTCGGCAGCATGGCGCACAAAAGCGCACAGGAGCGGCAGCACGCGCCTCTCGCGCGGCGCCGCCAAGCACAGCGCGGGAAGCAGCGGCGGGCACAGCGTCGCGCTGACCGCGCCGGACTCGAGCAGCGTGCGCAGCGGCAGCAGCCACTCCGGGCGGCCGTCACGCACGCACCGCTCGCACGCCCGCGACACGACGTGGGCCGACACCCGCTGGTGCGCCGTCGTGCGTGGCGCTGCCGGCGCTGCCGTCGGCACCGGCTCCGGCTCCGGCTCCGGCTCCGGCTCCAGCTCGGCGCGAGTCGCGCTGCGGCGCGTGCGCTTCGACAGCCCCAGCTCGGCGTCGGCCGGTCGCTTTCGAGGAGCGGCATCCGGTGCCAATGCTGCGGTGCCAGGGCGGGCTCGGCCCCGGCCACGGCTCCGGCGTCGTCGGCCACCCGCGGGGAGGAAGAGCTCTCCGAGCGCGTGCGAAAAAGTTGCGGGCGAGTGCGCTGGATCAGTGCGGTGGAGCACAGCCAACGCGGCTGCCTCGCCCGTGTCAACCTGCTGAGTCCGTGTGGACCAGGTTCTGAGCAAAGTCGGCGACAGGCAGAGAGGCTCGCCGTCGCGCAGTGGCGGCACTTGCGCCCCCAAAAGAATGTCGAGGTCCATGGCGAACTTGTCTCGTGGCCGTCTGAACCAAATATCCTCGAGTAGGAGCTCCTACTGGTAGGAATTCCTACACACAACTTGCGTTGTCCTCTGCTGCGTTGTCCTCTGCTGCGAGTCGCTCAAGGGGGTGGGTCACCGTGTCGGTGCAGACGTACCAGAGCCACCGCACGTCGGCGCAGCGAGTCGTGCAGCAGGAATACACTGTAGACGAGAACGGCGCGAGCCTCAACGCGCTGTCACGGAACTCTGACGGCGCGGCGGAGGAGCAGTTGCCGACTGCCTCCCCCACAACCTCGATCTACATCCGCGACTGGAAGGTGCACTTCTTCTCTACCCCCGCCCCCCACCACCCTTCCCCAACTCCTCCGACCCCCTCCCTCCCCCTCGCGCCGCCGCCTCCCCGCATACTTCCCTGGCACACGCCCGCGCCCTCCGCTCCACCCTCCCTCCTCGCACCCCTCCGTCTCACCCATCGGCCCGCCCTCCCTCGTTGCACCACAGCTGTCAGGCCGCCGCGCCTTCATCCAGTACGATCGCGACGACCAGGGTTTCTGGTTCAACCCCGTGGTCAACGACCAGGACCGCCCGCACACGAGCGCCAGCACTCCCGGCTTCCCGTGCAGCCGCGGCGACATCTTCCTCAAGCTGGGGATGCGCGGTGCGCGGCTCATCCCGTGGAAGCTGCAAGAAGGCTCGGTCTTCCGGCTGGGCCAGGCGTATGTCCTCGTGAGCAAGGTGCGCCTCACGTCGGATGCGCTCGACGTCTCGGCCTTCTCACCGCTGCTAGATGACGGCGCCGGCGCCCATGCGGCGGAGCGATCGCGCGACACGGTAGCGTCGGTGGACGAGAGCGAGGAGGAGAGCGAGTCGGCTCGGCCGCCACTGCGACTCCACGAGTGCTACATCTGCTATGAGGCAGGGACCACGGACAACCCGCTGATCAACCCGTGTCAATGCACCGGCTCGGTCAAGTACGTTCACTTGAACTGCCTGCAGCGGTGGATCCAACCGGAGGGCACTTCGGCGGTCAACACGCACTGCTCGATCTGCAAGGCCAGGTCCGATCGCGCCAGCTGTCCCAAGCGCCCTGACCTTCTCGGCTGCGGTTCCCTTCCCCTCCCGTCTTCCTCGCCGACCGCGCGCCTCCCATCAACCCGCAGGTACCCGGAAAAGGCGCAGGCAATGATGATCCGCCCGCCAGCGCTGCTGCTCGAGTCATGGTCGAACCACCGGTCGCTGAAGCTCCGCCACTGGGTGAGCTTCGCGCACCACTCGGCGGCGTCTCTCGGCCGCTTCGCTGACCACAACGACGTCGTCATCCCCGACCACTCGGTGTCGGGCGAGCACGCCCTCATCATCCACTCGGACGACCGTTTCTGGCTCCACGACCGCGAGTCGTCGAACGGGTCCTTCATTCGGCTGAGCGAGCCGCTGCGCCTCGGCTTCGGCGAGTCGTTGCAGATGAAAATGGGCAAGTCGCTCCTTTGTCTGCAGGCGAAGCGCTCGCGCTGGTCGCGGCTCCGCATGCGTCTCAACATGCTCCGCCTCGGCATCGGCGACCGTGCCGACGACGGCGGTGCCGGCACCGGACGCGCCGCCGGCGGCCCGCCCGACCCGCGCGACTGTGCGCCGCCGCCGCCGCCGCTGCGCACCCAGCGCGACACGGCAGCCGCCGCCAACGCACGCTGGCTGCCACCCAGGCCGGAGGAGGAGTGAGACCACACACCCACACAGAATATCGTGAGAGTGTAAAGCCCCTCGAACGAGATTCTCTTGTGAAAAAACTGAAGGCGGTAATTTTCTCGGCAGTACCAAGAAGAGCTCGAGAGGCGTACACGCAGTACGTAAAGCCGTCCCGACTCGTACGTACGGCCTGAGACGGTATGCTTGGCGGCGTTGCTGACGTCGTCCTCCCCACGGAGAATGCGCTCCGTGATCTCTACGAGCTGAAGGGTCCGCTGGCAGGGGCGCACTCAAGGTCGGTGGAGGCAAGGCACATAGAGACTGGGATCACTTTCGCGTTGCG
>MDSV01147441.1_pt1 | contig 11633 bp, 12 predicted proteins | sample 810851 | NCBI WGS metagenome assembly MDSV01 (sample SAMN05326640, study PRJNA326480) | marine metagenome | isolation source: seawater | place: Atlantic Ocean: North East | collected 2012 | reverse complement strand
CCAGCTGTGACAAACGGATGTTCAGATCTGTTAGTCGAAGTATTTGGTGATAAGGGTAAGCATGCAAGAAGTGCAATAGGAGTTGCAAGCCTACCTAACAATTGGCCTATAGAAATAGAAATAATCGCTGAAATTTCAGATTAATATTAAATTTTAACTTTCATTTTTTCATTTAATAACGATGAAACAATTGTTCCATTAATGATGTGTTCATTGACTAATGTTTCAACATCATCGATGTCAACAACATACCAAGTACCTTGGTTGTCAACGCCATATATGATCACACTTGCTTGATCCATTTCACACAAACCATGCTGACTTGTACAGCCTACGCTTGAAAGATAAACGTCATTGCGTAAGTCATTCGCTGCTAATACCTCAGCAAATTTCTTCTTCACGTCTCCCCCACCCTTATCTCCACAATGTCTTTCATCGTCTCTGACCACATCACAAACTAATACATGTTGTTTATATTCTGGCATATCTTACCTCTCAATTTCATGGATTTTACAGTGTCTCCTATAAAGAGACAATTATGATATTGTAAAAACTTAATTTATTTAGGATAAAAATGACTTCTCAAAAAAGATTAGATGGAAAAATAGCATTAATTACAGGTGCCAGTTCTGGAATCGGGGCTTCTTGTGTAAACCTATTCTCCGAACATGGAGCTAAAATAATTGCTACTGACACTGATGAAATGAACTTTAACGAAGACATAATTCAAATACAGTTAGATGTTACAAAATCTTCTGAAGTTGAAAAACTTATCAATGACACTGTCACAAAATTTAAAACTATAGACATAGTAGTAAATAGTGCAGGAGTAACTAGCAGAAATGCTATTTCTAATTCGAGCGATGACGAAGAAATTTGGGACAGAGTAATGGAAGTGAATGTCAAAGGAATTTTTCTAGTATCTAAATATGCTACAGAAGTCATGAAATCTCAAAAACAAGGGTCTATTATAAATCTCGCTTCAATAATGGGTGTAGTAGGTTATCCTGATACATTAGGAACGCCTTTGAACCCATACCCCCCTTCAAAAGGAGCAGTAATTCAGTTAACAAAAACTCTAGCTAATCATATGGCTCAGTTTGGAATCAGAGTCAATGCAATTTGTCCGGGATTCATCGAAACAAATATGACAAAATCACTAACAGAAAATCTAGATACAAAAAAAATAATTGAAGAACTTCATCCAATGGGCCGAATGGGTAAACCTGAAGAGGTTGCCAACTCAGCTCTTTTTTTGGCTTCTGACGAATCTTCATTTATCACTGGATCAACTCTTCTAGTTGATGGGGGATATACGGCTAAATAATTAATTTATCACTATTTTGTAATTTAGCAGTTTAGATTTATACACTTCTTGATGAATTGATTTGATAGCATCATTATTTGGGACGTCTACTGAAAGTATCCTACCTTGAATATCAAAACCTGATTTTTGTAAATATTCACATCTATTTAAAAAACGTCCTATAGTATGCTTTTCTCCACCTAAAAACACATATTTAATTGTAGATTTATGTGGGTCAAATAAAGATTTTGAAACTTCGCATGTTTTATCAAAAAGTTCTCTGATCAATCTTTCTCTACTTCTTTCAAATCTTCTTTGAGAAGATCCACCAGCGCGATGTCTATTTTTCATTTGTCTAGTATCAGTCTTAGAGCTTATTAATTGATCTCCTTTTAAAACCCCTATTGCAAATCTCCCTAACCTAATCAGTACTACCCCTACTTCAAAGGAAGAATCAAACATATCTTCCAACATAATAGTATCGTCTCCCTCAATAATTGCATCCATAGAAAATGGAAATGGAGGAATAATCACAGAAATTTCGGTATCCCTACGGATTATCATATATCCCGTATTTGATTCGCCTAATTCTTGTACTAATTTTTCAATAACAGGTCCCGAAATTTTCGGTGTAATAGATTTAGCCTCATTTTTTTCAACAGGAGACAAATATACAGTCTTTTCTGTATAAAACTTTTCTGACATTTCATAAATGTATTTCATCAAATCAGTAGGGTTGATGAATATTTCCGACTCTTTTATTAATTGTATTTTTGTAGACATTTTTAAACCAATTTAATATTACTCTAAATAACTAATCAAGCATTCTATGCATTGCGCTAATAAATTTAAAAAACTACAATCTGACAAGAAATTGTGGGGGAAATTATGCGAATTTCATTAACAGCTGATCATAATGGATTTGAACTTAAAAAAGAATTAATCGAACACATTGAATTTTTGGGCCATGAAGCTATAGATCTAGGCCCTTATGAATACGAATCGACAGACGATTACCCAGATTACGCTAAAATAATTTCCGATAATGTTTCAAAACAGGAAACTGATCGGGGAATCATGATTTGTGGAAGTGGGGTTGGAGCATCAGTTGCTGCCAACAAAATTAAAGGGACAAGGGCTGCAGTATGTCACGATATTTATTCAGCCCATCAAGGCGTCGAACATGACGACATGAATCTTTTATGTATTGGCTCAAAAATTATCGGGGTAGAAATAGCCAAAGAACTTGTAAAAGCATTTATAGACGCAAAATATACTGGAGAAGAAAGGCACTCTAGAAGATTAAATAAAGTTTTGAACATGGAAGATGAATTCAACCAAAAAGAACATCTTTCAACCCTAAAAAAAAGAGAAGATGAACTATACGAAGAAATTGAAGAACTCAAAACATTGAATAATAAAAAGGTTTTTCAAAACCGTGCAGTTATATTTTTGGGGATAAGCATTTTAATTGTACTTTTATGGATCCTAGCAAATTCAATCATTCAATAAAAAGGAAGTTAAATGGTTTTATCAGGCGAAGACTTAGAAATAATCAAGCAAAACGCTGCTGAACACTTTTGGCCTCATGCAAAACAAACTGATGAAATGTTTGGGGACAATGGAATTACTCTGGTTGATTCTGCTCAAGGAGTTTGGGTAGACGACACAGACGGAAATCAATGGTTCGATACTTTATCAAGCATGTGGTTAGTCAATCTTGGACATGGAAGACGTGAAATTGCTGACGCAGTACATAAGCAAATGACTAACATTTCTTACTCTCCCGGAGGAACTGTGACTCCCGTGACGGCAGAATTAGCTGCAAAAGTTGCATCCTTATCTCCAGACCAAGACTCTAGAGTGTATTTTGTTAGTGGTGGATCAGAGGCTGTCGAGACAGCTATGAAAATGGCCAAAAATTTCCAATACAATATTGGAGAAAGAAACAGATGGAAAATCATTAGCAGGAGAGGCTCATATCATGGAGGCACACTTGCAACAATGAGTTTGGGAGGAGGAATATTTCCTTCTTCTAGATTTGGTCCTCTAGTACCAGGCAATATTCATATTGAACAAACTGACAGCTATAGAGGAAGATGTTGTGCAAGTAAGGGAGGATGTACTTTAGAGTGTGCTAAAGAATTAGAAAGAGCAATTCTCCATGAAGGTCCTTCATCGGTTGCAGCTTTCATAGGAGAACCTATTTCTGCAGCTGCAGGAATCCATATTCCTCATCCTGAATATTGGCCAACAATTAGAGAGATTTGTGACAAATATGGCGTAGTTTTAATTTGCGATGAAGTAATCAATGCATTTGGGAGAACCGGCAAGGTTTTTGCTACAGAGCATTGGGGAATTAAGCCCGATATTACTACTGTAGCTAAAGCATTAACAAGTGGATATCTCCCTATAGGAGCAGCTATAGCTAGTAAAAAAATATCCAGTGAATTTGAAGGATCAGATGATTCTGTTTTTCGACAATTAATCACATTCGGAGGAAATCCTGCTTCTTGTGCAGCAGGCATAGAAAATTTACGGATTATGGAAGATGAAAATATTGTACAAAATTCCGCTGATATGGGGGATTACCTTTTTGAAAAATTACAACAACTAAAAACTCATGAAATAGTGGGAGATGTACGCGGTGGGAAAGGTCTTCTGTGCGCAGTAGAATTAGTTAAGAATCGCGAAACTAAAGAAAAATTCGATCCCGAATTCAAATTAACTGACAAAGCTAATCTATTAATGAAAGAACACCATTTATTTGGAAGAGCAGGCGACGTGATCCCAATTGCACCTCCTCTATGTATTAATACTGACGAAATAGATCATTTTGTGACACAATTAGATATGGTAATCACTAAACTAGAGGCTAATTTTTAATTGAATTCAACTCATTATGAAATTTGCATAATAGGTGGAGGAATTGTAGGTCTTTCTACTGCATATTTTTTGGCGAAATCAGGATTAAAAGTAGCTGTTTTAGAAAAAGATTCTATTGGTAGTCATGCCTCAGGGTTTGCTTATGGAGGACTCAGTCCTCTCGGAGAAGCTGGAGATCCAGAAACTATTTTACCTGTATTTGATCTAGCTCAATTAGGAATGAAAAAGCACCATGAATTTTCTTCAGAGCTTCCAGAGCTGTCAGGTGTTGATTATCATCACAGATTCAGACCTGCAATCGATTTAGTATTTAACGATGATGAATTCAAAGAATCTCAACAACAAATGAAATGGCGCCAACAAGTAGACAGCTATAAAGTTGAGTGGGTTGACACTAAAACTGCTCTAGAAATCGTCCCACATTTAAACCCTGAGATTATGGGAGCAATATACACCGAAGGAGTATGTGACGTAGAACCTTACAGACTAATTCTCGCTTTGACTCAAAGCTGTGAAAAACTAGGAGTCGAAATTTTAAACAAAGAAATTACTGGGATTGAAATTGAAAACCATTCAGCAAAATCAGTTTCAACTCATCAAGACAAAATATATTTTGATCAACTAATACTTTGTATGGGTCCTTGGTCAGGAAATGTTTCGGATTGGTTAGGAATTAATGTCCCCATTCGACCCTTAAAAGGACAAATACTCCGATTAAAGTCCCAATCTGTAGAATTAAATTCATCTGTGGGATACCTTCACAATTATGCAGTTACTAAACCTGACGGCCTTATTTGGGCAGGAACTACTGAAGAAGATATAGGATTCCAAGATTCACCAACACCATATGGTAGAAATTCAGTTTTAGAATCATTAACTCACATGATCCAAGGACTAGATGATGCTGAGCTGGTGTATCACACTGCCTGCCTACGGCCATTGAGTCAGGATGGAAAAGTAATCTTGGGACCTGCTCCACAAATAGATAATATATTTTTAGGTACCGGAGCCGGAAGAAAAGGAATTTTACTTGGGCCAGGTATGGCAAAAATCACTGCTGATCTTGTGATGGGAAAAGAACCTGAAATCGACATATCTGCATTTAATGTTGCAAGGTTTTCTTAAAAGGATACTTTCTACCATTTAATAAAATCCCTAAATAGGTAGATCTAACAAAAATTTTATAAGTTATTAAAGTAATAAATAAAGTAATAAATATTGAAATTAAAAACTTTATTTCCGGTATAACGTCAAACTGGAACATATAAAAGCTAACAAAGTTGACAACAGGCAAATGGATTAAATACATCCAATACGCTGAATCTGATAAAAACCTACCTATTGAATTAAATCCTCTAAGTTGAGATTCAAATAAACCAATTAATCCAATAGATATAAATATCGCACCGCTCACTTTAATTGGCTGATTAGCCAACCACATTAAGTCTTGAAAATCATTAAGTTCTTGGGGGGATAATCTGTAATTGAAATTGGAATGACTAAAATTTTCAAGAATCAAAAATAAACAAGAAATAACTAATCCAATCAAAAGATATTTTTTCCAATTCGATACTATAAATTTAAAATATCCCTCATCTTTATAAAGTGAATATCCAAACAGAAAATATGCACTAGACGCAAATGGATTCAAAATCAATTCTCCTCCTGAAAACAGAATTAAAAATGTGATTAAAAAAATCAAAATCAATGGAAATTTTTGAAGAAAAATTATTTTATTCAGAAACTCAAAAAAATTAATAATTGTGACAGGTAACCGGACTTTGTTCAATTTAAAACCTAAACGACTGAAAAGCAAAACTGATCCTGTAATCGAACAATAATAAGCACCAGAAACTAAAACAAAAATTAATAAATGCCATAAAAACCATAGATGATGCGGATATCCGTCCATAGAAAAATTAATATTAATTTTTCCTGTCCATCCATACATATATATCCAAGGTAAAGTGAATAGCATTACCGGGGAAAATATTAATATAGGAGCACCTATCCGAATGAGCCGATTCGATATCCATTTTTTCCAAGTTTTGCGATCAATTAATAATCGTGCAAAAAATCCCGCTAAAATAAAAAAAAGTGGCATCCTCCACATGTGTATAAATTGAAAAATGATAGTGATAGGAGAAGATGATTTGTCATTAGAGGGCCAAAACATTTCTAAACTAGGAACATAAGGTAAAGCAGCATGCAACACTATTCCTAGCACCATAGCTAAGCCTCGTAATGCATCCAGTCCGTGAAATCTTTGATAATTCATCATGGAATAAATTATTGCAGAGGCGAAAACTCAAATGGAAGCAATATTTTATTCTCTTGAGATATCAAAGGAGTCCTATCTTTTGGAGGCCAAACACCTTTTTCAACTACAGTTTTTCTAGTTTCTGCACGATGTTCTAAACTTGAATAAGCCCAAATATGAACCATTTTATTTAATTGTCCAATATCGCTGTACCAACATCCTACAAAAGGAGAATATTTTTTTCTTTCATCAATTGATTTTTCCCATGCAATTAACGCTTTAGGCAAGTCACCTTGAGCAAAAATATAAGTTCGCATCTCAAAAATAGGGCCTATTGATCGGGGAGTTAATGGATCCATAAACTTAGCAGGTAACATTATTTCAGAGTTTAATTTCTCTACAATTCCCGTACCGTCAGGAGGCCAAATCCCATCTTCTACAGTCTTAGATCTAATCTGATTGCGTTCATTCAAATCTTTGTATGGCCAAATATGAACTACTTGGTTTAGTAAGCCAATTTCAGTGTAAAAGTATCCTCCTAATTGAGAATATTCCAATCTTTTATCTATTTTTTCTTTTACTTTTTCTCCAAAAACAGGTAGAGATCCTGGTTTTAGGTCGTAAGTGCGAAATTCATAGATCATATTTTCACTCCTAAAAAGTTACAATAACATGGTTCAGGCTAACATATTAAATAAATCAAAAATAGTGAAACTATATGAAAATCTTAATTACAGGCGGAGCAGGCTACATAGGATCTACAATCTGTTCAGCATTAGAAGACAAGGGTCATGAGATAATAATCATAGACAATTTATCTTCCAATGGAAGCAAAAAAAAATCCTGTCAAAACTTTTATCAAAATGACATTTCAAATATTAAAGCATTAAATCAAATTGAATCAGAGCACAAAAATATTGACGCTGTAATTCATTGTGCGGCAAAAATTTTCGTTCCTGAATCAGTGTCAAATCCAAGCATATATTACGAAGAAAATGTAACTAAAACTTTAACTCTTTTAAACTGGATGAAAAAAGCTGATATTTCTAACATTATATTTAGTTCTACAGCATCTCTATATAGATCAGCAGAAGATCAAGTTGTTACTGAAAATTCAGAACTGCAGCCAAGTAGTCCATATGCAAAAACAAAGTTATCAATGGAATTTATTCTTGAAGATTTCTGCAATGCATACAAAATGAAATGTATATCTCTAAGATATTTTAATCCTATTGGAGCTGATCCTAAAATGAGATCTGGACCGAATTTTTCAAATTCAACTCACCTATTAGGCAAATTAATTCAAGCATATGAAAGTGAAGATAAAAAATTCACCATCACTGGAAATAATTGGAATACAAAAGATGGGACAGGTATCAGAGACTATGTTCATGTGTGGGATTTAGCTGAAGCTCACTTAAAAGCACTTGAGAGAATCAATTCTATAACTTCTACAATTTCACCTTTCATTCCAATAAATATTGGAAGTGGAACAGGGTTAACAGTCAAAGAAATGGTTTCTATTTTTGAAGAAGTAGTAGGAATCGAATTAAACACAAAAATAATGGAACCCAGACCTGGTGATGTTGCTGGAAATTTTGCTGATATCACCAATGCAAAAAATCTACTTGATTGGGAACCTCGCATGTCTATTGAGCAAGGAATTGCAGATGCTATCAAATGGTATCGAAAGAAATCAATATGAAATGACGGTTGACATGAGCACACCTAAGTGTAAAAGTAAGAAATCAAATACAGATTGGAGAATCTTATGACCACCCTTGCAAACATTTTAGAAAATCGTCCCAAAGATGATTTATGTGTTGTAATACCCAACGGGGTTAAAAAAACCTATGGCCAATTCCATGATGAAGTTGAAAGAATTGCTGAAATCCTGTCTGCGTCAGGTGTCAAAAAAGGTAGAACAGTTTCAATAGTATTACCAAATGGCCTTGAGTTCATGGTTATATTTTTAGCTGTCACTCGTGCAGGAGCCATTGCTGCTCCTCTCAATTCAGCTTACACAAAAGAAGAATTCAAGTTTTATATGGAAGATACAGAGTCTCAATTAGTCATCATCAAAGAAGACGCAAAAATTGCAATAGAAGCTGCAAATGAACTAAATATTGAAATTGCTTCAGTAACAATCAACTCTGATGAAAAATTAGAAATTCAAAAAAATGGGGAAAAACTAACTGATTCTAAATCAGTTGATGCACCAGACGAAAAAGACATTGCTCTTTTCTTACACACCTCAGGGACTACTAGCAGACCTAAAGGAGTACCTTTAACTCACAAAAATCTAATGACATCTCTCAGTAATATTTCAAAAACTTACTTACTAAATGGAGACGATACTGCACTAGTTGTGATGCCTTTATTTCATGTTCACGGATTAATAGGAGTAGCTTTATCTTCATTATTTAGCGGGGGAACAATTGTGATCCCTGAAAGATTTAGCGCAAGTACTTTTTGGCAGGACAGATTAGACTATAACGCAACGTGGTTTTCTGCCGTTCCTACTATTCATCAAATTCTTTTAATGCGTGCAAATGATGATAATGCTCCAAGTAAGTCATTCAGACTAATTAGATCTTGCTCGTCAGCATTAGCTCCTTCAGTATTTGACCAACTAGAAAATAGATTTGGAGCTCCAGTGCTAGAAGCCTATGGTATGACAGAAGCATCTCACCAAATGTCGTCCAACTTGTTACCGCCTGGTAGCAGAAGTCCTGGAACCGTAGGGATCGGGACAGGCGTAGACATTTCAATCATGGATGAATCAGGAAACCTTTTATCATACGGAAAAACTGGAGAAGTAGTAATTAAAGGTTCAAATGTCACAAAGGGATATCACAATAATCCCGATGCAAACGCAGAAGCTTTTACAAATGGTTGGTTTAGAACGGGAGACCAAGGCCAATTATCTGTAAAAGATGTATTAACTCTAACTGGCCGATTAAAAGAACTGATAAACAGAGGCGGAGAAAAAATTTCTCCTTTAGAGGTTGATGCTGCATTAATTCAACATCCTTTAATTTCTGAAGCAGTATCTTTTGGAATTCAAGATGAAAAATATGGAGAAATAGTTCAAGCAGCAGTAGTTTTATCAGGAGAAATATCAGAAAGTGATATTCAAGCATATTGCTCAAAACATATAGCTGATTTTAAAATTCCTTCTAAAATATTCGTTGTCCAAGAACTTCCCAGAACTGCTACTGGAAAAATTCAAAGACGTCATGTCGCAGCAAAGTTTTCAAATTAATTGGAGAAGAAATGAATAAATCACTAACAAATGTTAAAGCTATGACTTTTGATGTCTTTGGAACAGTAGTAGATTGGAGGTCAAGCATATCAAGAGAAGTAGAACAAATACTTTCTAATCGCGGAGTAGATTTAAATCCCGACGAATTTGCAGACGAATGGAGAGCAGGATATGGCCCTTCAATGAATAAAGTGAGAACCGGACAACTTCCATGGATGAAAATTGATGATCTCCACAGAATAATTCTTGATGAACTTCTTAAGAATTATGAAATTGATCAGTTAAATGAAGAGGAAAAAGTTAATTTAAATCATGCTTGGCATAGATTGGATCCTTGGTCTGACTCAGTTGAAGGATTAACCATGCTTAAGAAAAATTATGTCATTAGTACATTATCAAACGGGAACGTTTCACTTTTAGTTAATATGGCAAAATTTGGTGGACTTCCATGGGACACAATTTTATCTGCTGAATTATGCCATCATTACAAACCTGACAATGAAGCATATTTAAGCACTTCACAATTTCTTGGATTCCCTATTGAAGAAATCATGATGGTTGCAGCCCATAAGGGTGATTTATCTTCAGCGAAAAAGAATGGTATGGCAACAGCTTACATTCCAAGACCCAAGGAATTTGGACCTAATACACAAGTTGACAATAATGATGAAGATTATATAGACATCGTAGCTAAAGACTTAATAGATTTAGCGAGACAATTAGATAAAATAAGAGCCTAGGAGAATAATATGCCAAGACAAGTTGAGGGCGAACCCTACAACAGAATTTCAGTCGATGAAGCTGTTGAATTCCACGGATCTGATGAGGTAGCATTTATTGACGTCAGAAGAATGGATGAATATTTAGAAGGACATGTAACTGATGCTCAATTCATTACAGTTGACGAAATTTTAGCGAGAATTGAAGAACTTCCATCTGACAAAAAATTATTTTTCATATGCGCTGCTGGAGTTCGTAGTGGATTAGCATGCGAAATGGCAGCAGCTATGGGAATTGAATCCGATCGTTTGTTCAATATTGAAGAGGGAACCCCCACTTGGATCGAAAAAGGCTACCCAACAAGTACAGGAACTGATCTATAGAACATGTCTCTGTTAGTAGTAGGTACAGTTGCTTTTGATTCTGTTTCAACAAAATCTGGTTCCCGTGAAAATGCACCGGGAGGATCGGCATTTTATTTTTCTATTTCTTCAAGTTTTTTTTCTTCGACCAGCATAGTAGGGGTAGTCGGAACAGATTATTCAGAAAAATATTTCTCTATGCTAGAAAGTTCGGGGATTAATATTGATGGTTTAGAAAAAATTGATGGCGAAACATTTAGATGGGCGGGGAAATACCAAGACGATGATTTTAATCAAAGAGAAACATTAGAAACTCATCTTAATGTGTTGGAAAATTTCAATCCAGTTTTAAATCCTTCCAACAAGAATTCCAAATATTTGTTTTTAGCAAATATTGATCCAAAAATACAAACTCAAGTCCTAGATCAAATGAAAACTAAGCCTAAAATTGTAGCCTTAGACACTATGAACTTTTGGATTGATGACCATCAAAATGACTTGTCATCTGTTATTGAAAATGTTGACATAATTTTTATGGATGAAAATGAAATTAAATCATTTACAAAAAAAGACAATATAATTACTGCTGCGAAATTTGTGAGACAACTAGGTCCCAGAATTGTAATAATCAAGAAAGGAGAACATGGAGCAATCATGTTCAATGAAGGAGATATTTTTACTGCTCCCGCTTTTCCAATAGAAGAAGTGATAGATCCCACCGGAGCAGGCGACTGCTTTGCAGGTGGATTTATGGGGTATTTATCCGGCACTGATGATTTATCACCTCAATCTTTAAGAAAAGCCTTAATAGCAGCTTCAGTAATGGGATCATTT
>MDSV01093402.1_pt1 | contig 11633 bp, 4 predicted proteins | sample 810851 | NCBI WGS metagenome assembly MDSV01 (sample SAMN05326640, study PRJNA326480) | marine metagenome | isolation source: seawater | place: Atlantic Ocean: North East | collected 2012 | reverse complement strand
GCGAGGGTCGCCGCCGCGCGCGCCGCGCGGCTGGTGTCCTCGAGCGGGGACGGCGTTCCCGGGGACGCACGCGCCGAAACGCTCCATTCGCGTTCCGGGGAGACGGCTTTCGACGGCTTTCGCGCCGGGGACGGCTCCGGGTACTCCGACGCCGACGAAGTCCGCGCGGTTTCCGTCGCGTCGGGGTCCGACTCGAGTCGGACGACTTCGCCGGCGAGCTCCGTCGGAGGTTCGCTCGATTCGAGCGACGACGACGACGACTCCCCAGCGGCGTCGGACGGGCGCGTCGCGAGAAGCGAGAGCCCTAAACCCGATGCGCGGTTCGAGGCGTTTCGGAGCGAGCTCGCCGCCATCGACGCGGAAGCCTCCTTGGCGAGGCGCGCGTCGCGCCCGCCGCCGGCGTCGGCGCCGGCGTCGCCCCCGAGGCGCGAGACGCGCGCCTCTTCGTCGCTCTCGGCGACCGCGAGCGTCCGCGCGCGGCGGCCCGCGTCGCGGCCGGCGTCCGCGCGTCCGCATGGGCTGCAGCTCGTGCGCGACGCGCTGGAGGGGGAGCTGCGGTGGGCGCAGACGCCGTACGCGGCGCAGGTCGGGTCGGGTCTCGGCGCGCGAAGGACGCGGCGCGCCGACTCGGTTCGCGCCGCCGCCGGGTCCGAATCGGCTCGGTCGGCGCGGTCGGTTCGGTCGATTCGGTCGGCGCGGTCGGTTTTGACTCGGGTCGAGGCCGAGAACCCGCCGCACCTCGCCGTCCGGAGGCTCGACCCGACCCGGACGTTCCTGCGCTCGGGGCAGGGCGGCGCCGGCATGGCGCGCGGGCGCAGCGTCGCCGCGCTCGAGGAGCGCTCGGACCCGGCGCACGCCGCGCGCCTGCGGCGGCAGCTGGAGACGGCGGCGGGGCCGGCGCTCGCCTCGGCGCGCGCCGAGCAGGCCAAGGCGGCGGCGCGCGTCGGGCTCGCGCAGGCGCGCCTCCGCGCGCGCGCGGCGGAGGAGGCGGACGCGGAGGCGCGCGCGCGCGCCGCGCGGCGGCGGGCGCGCCGCGACGCCGAGGCGCGGGCGTTCAAGAGCCCTCTGTTCGGCGCGGCGGAGATTTCCTCCGCCGGCGCGGCGCGCGCCGCGCGCGCGGCGATCAGCGTCGTCGACGCCGGCGCCGCCGTCATCTCCGCGAAGAAACACGCATCACCCAGAGGGCGGGCTTCGTCGCCGCGGCGTCCCGCCTCGGCGTCCGGACGCCGCGGCGCGGGCTCCGGAGGGTATTCAGTCAAAAAAATTGTCGGGTCGGGCCGAGTCCCGCGCGACGCGCGTCCGGCGTTCAGCGCGTCCCCGTCGGCGGGTGGCGGCGCGAGCGGCGCCGGGGGGGCTCCGTCGCCGTACTCGCCCGTCCCGCGCGTGTACCCGGCGGCGGAGGCGGCGCGGCGCGCCGCGGCGGAGGCCGAGGCGGCGTTCGCCGCGGCGCACAGGCGCGCCATCGCGGAGAGCCCGCGCAGCGGCGTCGGCGGCGGAGAGCCCGCGCCGGGGGGGTTCAGCTTCGCGAGCGCGACGCCCGCCTCGGCTCGCGGCTCGCGACCCCTAGTCACCCCGCGCGCTTCGTCCGCGCGGTGGCGGTCGTCGTCGGCGGGGAAACACGGGTTACAGCTCGTCCGCGAGTCGCTGGACGCCGAGCTCGAGCGCGCGCGGGGGGGCGGGCACGTCGGGTAGAAGAGGAAACGCGCGTCTACTGCGGTGGCGACGCGTCGTTTTATCATTAATATTTCAGCGCGTCGCGCCGCGCGCGCCGACTCAAAAAAAAAAGCCGACGGGAAACGAAACGCGCGCCCTCCGACGACTTTTTTGCGTCGTTCACTCGAGCCAGCCCTTGGCTTCGGCGGCGGCGAGGAGCGCCTCGCGTTGCTTCGCGCGCACCTTGGTGCTGTCCTTCTTCGCGGACACCACGAGCACGGCCCACTCGTCCTCCTCCGTCTCCGCCTTGCTGAGCTGCTCCACCAGCTTCTCGCGCCCCTTCGTGGGCAACGCCGCGATCCAGTTGTTCATCGCCGTCACCAGAGTCTCATCCTGCGAGGGGTCCGACTCGGCGGGCGCGGGAGGAGCTTTCTTCTCCGCAGTCGGAGCCTTCGCCGCAGCGTCCGCCTTAGCCTTGGCTTCGGCAGCCGCCTTGGCGTCCGCATCCGCCTTAGCCTTGGCGTCCGCATCCGCCTTAGCCTTGGCGTCCGCGTCCGCCTTAGCCTTGGCTTCGGCAGCCGCCTGAGCGTCCGCATCCGCCTTCGCCTTGGCTTCGGCATCCGCCTTAGCCTTAGCCTCCGCCGCCTTCTTGGCCTCCGCCTCCGCCGCCTTCTTGGCCTCCGCCTCCGCCTTAACCTTTTCCTCGGCCGCTTTCGCGCTGTCCTTCTTGGCCTTAGCGTCGGCGATGGCCTTCGCGCGCTTCTCCTCCACCGCCTTGGCCTTGGCCGCCTTGGCCTCCGCCTGCGCCCTGGCCCTGGCCTCGGATTCCGCCTTCTGCCGCGCCTGGAGGTCCGCCGTCGCCTTGGCCTTCGAGTCGTCCGTCTCGCTCGCCGCGGACGCCGCGCGCGCCGCGAGCCCGGCGGTCATGGTGCGCTGGCGAGCCGCCTCCAGCGACGCCGCGCGCTTCTCCGAGGGGGAGACGCGCGTCTCCCCCCCGGGAGACGAGGCGGGCGCGGAGGCGGGCTCGGGCGCGACGCTCGCCTCGGCGGTCGGGGCAGGCTCGGGAGCCTGCTTGGGCGCGGCGGGCCTGGGCTTGGGAGGCGTAATCGCGTCCTTGTCATCTCCGAAGCGGAACACGATCGACCCGTCGGGCTGCTCCTCTCCTGTGGCGCGAGTCACGACCGCGGCGCCACGCGCGGGGCCCGCGAATCGCGCCACGGCACGTGCGCGAACGCGATCGGTTTTGGCCACGCCCGCGCGGCGAACAGAGGCGTCCGCGCGGCGTGCCGCGGGCACGACGGGGGTCATCATGTGCGTGGCCATGGTCGCCATGGTACCTGCGTGTGACTCGCGTAGCTTGCGCGGGTCGGGAGTGTCGCACGAGCGGGCGCGGCGCGTTGAAGAAGCCGGAAGATCATCGCGATAACTTTTTTTCACGCTTCGTGCCAAACGGTTGACGGCGGGACGCGGAGCGACACGACGTGACCACGAAAGCGGTTTCGGTGGGCATCGGTGCCTCTTCGCCACTGCCGCGCGCGGCTCCGGGCGGTGAATGCCGCGGCGTCCGGTCGAGATGCGGGTAGTGTCTCGGCGCAGCGCGTACACCACGCGCTTCCGCGCGCTCTTCGTCGCGCTCATCGTGGTCGGCCTCGCGGGGCCGGCGCGCGCGGGCGGCAGGGCCTCTCCCGGGGTGTTGCGAGAGGTGTTTCTGGAAGGATCCGGGGCGCCGAGGCGCGCGGGCGCGTCCGACCCCGGGGTCGCCGTCTCTCCCGAGCCCGAGTCCCCCGCGGTGACGTACGACGTGGCGAAGCAGAACGACCTCGAGCTGTCTCGCGCGTCCATGCCGACGCTTCCCCCCCACGCCGTGCCGGTCGACGTCCGCATGGACGTCGCGTCCTTTCCGGACACCACCGCCGTCTCCGCGGCTCGCCAGGCGCCCAGCGTGCACGAGGAGTTCCGCTCGGGGAAGACCCTGGTGTGGTGCAAGTCCTTCCTGCTGTCCGACCTGCTGAGCCAGGCGGGAGACGCGGGCGGCGGTGGCGAGAAGATGAGCGTGGTCGCGGTGGAGCCGCTCCCCGGGTCGCCGGACGTGCACCACATGCACCTGCACGTCTGCGACGAGGGCTCGAGCGCGTTTGAGGCGCACCGGACCCTTTACGAGAACGAGAACGAGAACGAGAACGACGCGAGACGCCCGAAGACGTGCCTCCCCCCCTCGTGGACGCCGGGCAGCGGGTGCCACGGCACGGCGTGGACGTTCCTCCCCGGGCAGGAGCCCGTGCGGTTCCCCGAGGGCGTGGGGTTCACCGTCGGGGGCGAGGACGGCGACGGCGACGACTTGGCGGTTCGGCGGGTCGTCCTCGAGGTGCACTACGACGGCGCCGACGAGATGAGAGGCCGCGCCGACCGCAGCGGCTTGCGTCTGTGGGCGACGAGTGACTGGAAAACGGACGCGCGCGAACGCGTCGGGCTGCTCTCGGTCGCGGACCCGTTCGCGCGCCTGCCGCAGAACCTGCCCGCCGGCGAGCGGGACGTGCGCTACGTTACGCACTGCCCTCCGGGGTGCACGTCGACGTTCGCGAAACCGATGCGCGTGTTCGCCAGCATGACGCACGCGCACCTCAGGGCGAGGCACGTGTTGACGAGCGTGGGGACGCCCGACCCTCGAACCGGTCTCGTTTCCGTCGCGGACGATGGCGGTGACGTGAGCGGTGGCGCGAACAACGCGTCCTCCGCATGGCGCGTGGTGGTGGCGGCGAGCGACGACGCCGGGGCGTTTTCGCACGACCGACAAAAGTTCGAACCGGCGAATTTTTCCATCCAGCCGGGGGACGCGTTGCGCACGGAGTGTCGGTACGACACGAGCGCCGCTTCGTCGTCCATCCCGTTCGGCCCGGCGACGTCGCAGGAGATGTGCATGCAGGTGTTCCTGTACTACCCGAAGCAGCGCGAGTTCCTGTGCGGGTACTACGACGAGCGGAAGTTCTGGTGCGGCGACGCGGAGGGGCACGTCCCGCGCGAAGGCGTCGACGCGGCGGCATACGCCGAGACGTGCGAGGTGCGCCGCGACGGCGGCGACGAGCCGGAGACCACCGAGACGTGCGCGGACGCAGAGGCGAGAACGGCCGTGGTCTCCGAGAAGAACGCGCACGGCGAAGGGGTCGTGATGCGTCGATGAGGCGGTTTTCATCGAAGCGTTTTTGTTCGCAAAGGATTTTCGACAAAAAAAAGAGCACTGATCGAGCCGATCAAGTCGCGACGTTTTACCGGAATCAAATCACCTCGACCGCGCGTTTTCCCGGTCAAAACGCGCGCTGGAAAACCTCGCCAGCGAGACTGGTCGACGAGACCGCGATCGGCACGCGTCGAATCGATCGAACCGTCGAGGCGGAACTTCACCCGCGTTTGGAATAAAATCTGGGCGCGTGTCCTTTCGTTTTCTGCCAGACCCCACTCCGAGTTCGTTGGAGGCGTCCGCCGCCGGCTCGCGTGGCAGACTGGAGCGCGCCTGCGTGGTGCGCTGGTGCCCGTCGCGGAACCCACGCGGGCCGGTCGCCTCGCGCGCTCGCGGTCGCGCACTCCACGGCGCGCGCGTCGCCGAACCCACCGCCGCGAATCGCCGCGCCAATCTGTCGCGTCCGCGGCGGCCGACGAATTGCGAACTGTCCGTCGGAGACGGTTTTCTGCGGGACAGCGCGAACGAACGGTGGGGGCACCGCGGGGAGCCGAAGCGCGCGTGAGCAACGCGCACGATGGAGCGTACTAAGTCGGGCGAGATGTTACGCGGCCCCGGGACGGCGCTCGCGCCCATCTTCAGCGATCGCGTGGCGAGCGCGGAGGAGATGGCGCTCGGGGGCAGCGGCTCGAATTCCCCGGCGAGCGGCATCCTGCACGCGACGGCGTCGGGGCCGGACGTGACCTGGGCGTCCACGAACAACCTCGCGGATTTGGTGGCGCCGCCGAGCGAGGCGCCGACGTTCGCGGCGGGTAAGGTGAAGGATCCGATTTTCGGGTCGCAGACCAACATGAACGACAGCGACACCGACGGCGACAACAACACCAATCGGCCGGGCACGGAGGAGTTTGTCAGGTACACCGAACGGCAGCTCGTCGCGGAGGTCATCTTCTGCGCGTCCATGGGTAACTTGAAGCGCATGAAGACTATTTTAAAGCGAGCGAACAAGGACATCTCGAAAGAAACGTTCGCGGACTACGACTTGAGGACGCCTCTGCACGTCGCGGCGAGCGACGGGTCGGTCGGGGTCACAAACTGGCTCATCGAGCAGGGCGTCGATCTGAACCCCGCCGACCGCTGGGGCATGACCCCGCTGGAGAGCGCGGTGTTCGCGAACCATCAGGACATCATCGCCATGCTGCAGCACGCGGGCGGGAAGATCCGCGACCGCGAGACGGGCGCGCTCACGCGCATCGAGGAGTCGCACGTCGCGGCGGCGCAGGCGAACGAAGCGAAGATCCTCTCCTCCGACTTGATGGCGTGGGAGATCCCGGATGAGGAGCTCTCGGACCGCGCGGAGGTTGGCGCCGGCGCGTTCGGCGTGGTGATGCGCACGCGGTGGCGCGGCACGGTGATCGCCATGAAGCAGCTGCACCGGCACCTGCACCACGACGAGGTGGCGAAGGCGGAGTTCCGCACCGAGCTCAAGCTGATGCGGCAGCTGCACCACCCGCACATCGTGCAGTTTCTGGGAACCTCGGTCGACCCGGGCACCGGCCTCGTGTCGCTGTGCTTCGAGTTCATGCACAAAGGGAGCCTGGACCACATGTTTCGAAAAATGTTCAACGCGGAGACGGGCGCGCCGAACATCACCCTGGCGCAGACCGTGGAGATGGCGCTGGACGTCGCGCGCGGGATGGCGTACCTGCACGGGCGCAAGCCGCTTCCCGTGATCCACCGCGACTTGAAGCCGGGCAACTTGATGCTGACGCGCGCGGGCAGGGTGAAGATCGGCGACTTCGGCTTGAGCAAGACGATGTCCGTGCGGCACAAGATGCCCCAGAACCTGGACGACACCTTCGCGATGACCGGCGAGACGGGCTCGTACCGGTACATGGCGCCCGAGGTGTTCCGGCACGAGTTCTACGGCACGAGCGTGGACGTGTACGCGGCGAGCATGATCTACTACCAGCTCTTTTCCTTCCAGCAGCCCTTCTACGGAATCAACCCGGTGGACGCGGCGAAGCTCGCCTCCATGGAGAGCCTGAGGCCGACGATGCAGAAGGACCTGATGCCCGCGCCCCTCGCGCGCGTCGTGCGCGCGATGTGGGACGCGGACGAGAGCAAGAGGCCGAGCTTCACGCAGCTCATCGAAGTGCTCGAGCCGATAGCCGCCGAGTACGCCGCCGAAGAGGAACGCAGAGCCAACAAAGCATGCTGCGTGGTGTCGTGACGACGAATCTCGTCGCGCGAGCCGAGAAGAGAGCGAGCGGGTGGGGGCCGGGGACGGGGTTTTTTTGCCGACGACGCGGTGGGGCGACGGACGATCGTGCGTCGCGCGTATTACGCAGACGCATGTACCTTTGAAACGCAATCACTTCACAAAGTATAGGTCACGCCTACTTGGCGGCGACGTTTAGGCACGCGACCCTCACTTTCTCCGCGCCGCACCCGTCGGGCGCGGCGACGACGAACCTGTTCTCGGCGACGCCCTCTTTGGTCTGCACGGTGGCGGAGATGATGCCGCAGCCGATGTCGTGCAGAGCGGCGGTGGTCGCCGCGAGCAGCCCGCCGCGGTCGGTCGAGGTCACGCTCACCATCACGCACGTGCCGCTCCGAGTCAGCGAGCTCTCCACGGTCGCCGCGCTCGCCGACGCCTCGACGACGCGGTCCTCGGGCGCGAGGTATTGCACGGCGTCCGGCGCGCTGATGCCCCAGGCGTCCAGCGCCGCCTCGACGACCAGCGTCTCGACGCGCCCGAGCATGGTCTTGCACGCGAACCCGTTCTCGTCCACGAACGAGTCCGGGCTGGAGAGCGTCAGGTCCGAAATAGTATCATCAGCGCCGCCGCGCAAGGAGATGACGAAGACGTCGTCGGCGACGTCGCCGTCCTTCCCATCCTTCGTGCTGATCGTCGCCGAGTCGATGAAGAAGCCCTCCTTTGTCAGCGCGCGCGCGACGTCGCGCATCAGCGCCGGGCGGTCGGGCGCCACGACGCGCACCTCCGCGGTCCGCGGGTCGGTGACGGAAATCTCCAGAGACGCGCGCTCGTCGCCGATCCTGTCGCGGCGGCGGGCGAGAAAGACAGACGGTCAGGTCATCAGATCGTCGCGCGAAAAAGATTGGCGAACGCGCGAAGCGCGTGCGCAAAGAAAAACGCTCTTTCGCAGTTTCGGGGCCGAAATCTTCCGACGTGGCTGTCGCGTTCGCGCGAGTGTGACGAGGATCCCCGGGACGAGGTCCCGTGGGGGGGTCTTCGCCGTGGGCGGAGGATCTCCGATCGCGATCGCCGCATCTAACGCGATGACGAGAAACGCGGTGCCGCTGAACGCACTCCAGGCTGAGGACCTCCTCGGCTTCGTCCCACGACAGCTCGCCGCCGCGGGCGACGGTGGAGCGACGCGTCGGGGAAGGGACGATGCGCGCCTCGACGCTCCTCGCGTCCCCGACGCCGGCGTGCTTCGCGCCGCGAGAAGAGGAGACGCGCGGACGCGCGACCGCGCTCAAGGCGTACACTAACGCGGTGCGCATCGTGGTTTCGGATGTGGAGGGCAGCGAGCGCGCGCGTGCGGTGAGCACTGCCGCGCGTGCCCTTCGGAGAATCCCAAAAGCCCGAAAGCGCCTCTCGCCTGCAGTTCAAGACGACGCCAGATCGAGCAAAACCTTCGAAACCCAAATCGTTCGACCCAAAATGCACCACAGCAATCAGTTTGGAAATACGTCAAAATGGCACCGTTGAAAAAGCGACTTCGTGCCTTCTGGGCGGCGGCCATGCGGACTGCAGATCAGCGCGCGCACACGCGCGTCTCGACACAAGAACCGCTTGGTTCTCAAGAAACGGTGCGTCGTCGAACCGCGCGGGTCGATCTTCTCGGGATTACTCCGAGCCCGAGCTCGGTCGCCGCTCCATCGCCGCGCGCGTCCCCCGACCCCCGCGCGCTCGAGCCTCGTCGCGCCGAACCCTATCTTTGAGGGTATTGCGCGACGGGGATCGATCGATCGGCCCCTCCGCCGTACCCTCCCGCGTGACCCGACGCCGTGAGATCGTCCCGGGACCTCTGACCGCCGCGAGAACCGCGTGTCTGACCCTGTGGCGCTTCCCCGACCGGATCCCGCGTGCGACGCTTTCCACCCGCGCAGAGATGAGCGAATCTACCGACGACGAGGCGTACGACTACGACGAGACCGGTCGCGAGTCGGACGACTACTCGGACGATTTCGGGGACGAGACGGATGACGACGCCGTCGACGCGTCCCCCGCGCGCACCAACTCCGCGGAGCCCGAGGACGCCCCCGCGTTCACGGGCGCGAGCATGGCCACCGGCGCGGACGTCTCGCAGGCTGCGAGCTCAGCCGCCGCGGCGACCGCGCGCTTTCAGGCGGCGGCGACTGCGGCGGCGGCTTCCGGCCCGACGCCCGCCGCCGCCGAGGCCGCCTCCGGTGCGTCGGATCCCGAGTCCGCGACGCGCGCGCTGCAGGCGCTCAACCTCATGGCCACCGGCGTGGTGTCGCACACGGACGCGCTTCTGCGCGGCTTCGACAGCGCCGAGGCTTTCGCGAGCCGCGTGCGCGCCATCGCGAGCGCGCAGCCGCTCGCGAACCGCCCCTCCGCCGAGACCACCGAACGCATGATCGCCGAGCTCGCGCCGATGTGCGCGCGGGTCAACGGAGGGTTCGCGCGCGTCGCGCGCGTCGCTGACCCCAGCCCTCCCGCGACTTCCGCCACCTCCGCGACTTCCGGTACCACAGGCGCGCCTCCGGGCGATGCGGACGGCGGCTCGGGGGGTGGGGCGGGCGCCCCCCCCTCGCTCCCGCAGCAGCAGCGCCGCCCCATCGCGGACGTGGCGACGGCGGCTCGCGCGGCGGTGGACGCGACTCCGGATCCGCCGCCCGACCCCTCGGACAAGGACGCCGTGCTCGCGCACAAGCTGCAGGGCCTTCGCGTGAACCTGCTGCGGATCGCGACGCGTCTGGGGCAGAGCCCCCGCAACACCGTCGTCGCGCAGGTGATCTACCGCCTCGAGCTCGCCGAGCAGCTCAAGAGCGGCAAGAAGGGCGGCGCGGGCGCCTCCTCCGGGAGCCGCGGGCAGTCGTCCTCCTTTGACCGCGCCGTGGCGCTGGCGGAGTCGGCGGAGCGGCGCGAGGGCGCCTCCTCCGACCTGGGCTTCACGTGCACGATCTTGCTGCTGGGCAAGTCCGGCGTGGGCAAGAGCTCCACGATCAACTCGCTGCTGGGCGAGGGCACCGCCGCCGCGGACGCGTTCGCGTCGGAGACGACCAAGGTGCGCGTGGTGGAGCACCGCATGCACGGCATGACCCTGCGGCTCATCGACACGCCCGGGCTGCAGCCGAGCTCGGCGGACATCCAGTACAACTCCAAGATCATGGCGGACGCGAAGCGGTTCACGCGCAAGCACAAGCCCGACATCGTGCTGTACTTCGACCGCATGGACCAGCCCGCGCGCGCGGACGCGGCGGACCTCCCGCTGCTCAAGACCATCACCGGCGCCTTCGGCGCGGCGGTGTGGTTCAACGCCATCGTCGTCCTGACGCACGGCTCGTCGGCCCCCCCGGATGGGCCGAACGGCCAACCCATCTCGTACGAGATGTACTTCGCGCAGAGGAGCCATCTCGTGCAACAGACGATCCGCCAAGCCGCGGGGGACGCGAGGCTGATGAACCCCGTCGCGCTCGCGGAGAACCACCCGCTGTGCCGCGTGAACCGCGAGGGCGAGCGCGTGTTGCCCAACGGCCAGGTGTGGATCCCGCAGCTGCTTCTGCTGTGCTTCGCCAGCAAGATCTTGACGGAGGCGAACGCGACGCTCAACTTACAGGAGCAGAACGCCAAAGCCGCCAAAGCCGCGGCGGCGCAGCAGAAGGTCCCGCCCTTGCCTTTCCTGCTGTCCTCGCTCATCACCAGCCGCAAGCCGCTCAAGCTGGTGGGCGACGACGACGGCGAGTACGACGACGCGGCGGATGTCGTGCTCGGCGAGCCGTCGCCGTACGACGTGCCCAAGGACCAGCAAGAGTCGCCGGCGCCGCCGAAGCAGGTGGCGGTGCCGGCGCCCGACCCCGCGCTGCCCCCGTCGTTCGACGGCGCCAACCCCGCGCATCGCTACCGCTTCCTTGAGCCCACCAACCAGTGGATGGTGCGGCCCATCGTCGAGGCGCACGGCTGGGACCACGAGAGCGGCGTCGAGGGCTTCTCCGTGGACAAGGGGTTCGTGCTGCGCAACTCCATCCCGGGCAACGCCTCCGGGCAGCTCACGAAGGACAAGAAGGAGTCCAACGTCGGGTTCGAGGGCCAGCTCTCGGTGGCGCACACCAAGAAGCTGATCACCACCGCGGGCGTGGACGTGCAGACGGTGGGCAAGCAGCTCGCGTACACGGCGCGCGCCGAGACGCGGTGGAAGTTTTGCGCGACGAACAAAGTCGCGGCGGGGGCGTCTGCGAGCCTGGTGGGCGGCGCGCTGGCGCTCGGCACGAAACTGGAAAACAGGTGGAAGGTGACGCCCGGCGCCAAGCTGGTGGTGAGCGCGGGCGCGGTTTCCGCGAACAAGGACGTCGCGTACGGGGGCAACTGCGAGGCCATCTTGCGGCACAGCGACGACCCGGCCAACCCCAACTCGAGCACGGTCGGTATGAGCTTCATGAACTGGCGCGGAGACGTGGCGCTCGGGGGAAACGCCATGAGCTCCATCACGCTGGGGAAGGACACGCAGCTCACCGCGCGCGCCAACTTGAACTCGCGCGGCGCGGGGCAGCTCGTGCTCCGCGCCACCACCAACGAGCGCCTGCAGCTCGC
>MDSV01052575.1_pt1 | contig 11633 bp, 12 predicted proteins | sample 810851 | NCBI WGS metagenome assembly MDSV01 (sample SAMN05326640, study PRJNA326480) | marine metagenome | isolation source: seawater | place: Atlantic Ocean: North East | collected 2012 | reverse complement strand
GCAACGATTTTTTTTATTTTTCCTTTAATTTCCTCTGACATGAGATCCTTTCATATAATTGTTTTTTTCTTATTAGATTAATAATTAGAATTGTCAAGACATATACATACCACCATTAACATGTATGGTTTCACCATGAATGTATTTGGATATATCTGAAGCCAAAAAAGCCACACAATTTGAAACATCTTCAGCGACACCTAGATTTCCTGATGGTATTTTTGCAATTAAAATTTTTTTAAATTCTTCATTAATTTTATCTGTCATTTCAGTCTTGATAAAACCTGGAGAAACACAATTGATATTGATATTTTTTTTAGCGTATTCTAAGGCTAAACTTTTTGAATAGGCAATAATTGCAGCTTTGGACGCTGCATAATTTGATTGACCAATATTTCCAGTATGTCCAACTATCGATGTAATATTAATTATTTTTCCATATTTTTTTTTTAACATCTTTTTAATAACATATTTGCACATTAAAAAACTCGAAGTTAAATTTATATCTAAAACCTTTTTCCAATTCTCCTCTGAAAGTCTAATAGATAAATTATCTAACGTAATTCCTGCGTTATTAATTAAAATATCTATTCCATCTAATTTTTTATCAATTAAATTTATAAATTCTTCAATTTTATCATGTTCTTCTAATTTGAATTTTTGCACTTCAATATTGTTAAATTCTTTTTTTAAATTGTTTAATTTTTCTTCATTTGTGCCTGTTCCAATTATTTTTGCGCCTAAATCATAGAATTTTTTTACTAGGTCATTACCTATGCCTCCAGTTGCTCCAGTAATTAGAATTTTTTTATCTTTAAAGTTTATCATTTAAATTTTTAATATCAGTTATTGAATTAATTGAAAAGTAATTTGCATCTTTTATCGTTCTTTTTGCCATACCTGCTAAAACCTTACCCGGTCCAACTTCAATAAAATTATTAATATCATTTTTTTGCATATTAATGAGACTTTCTCTCCATCTAACAGTTGAAAAAATTTGATCAACTAATAGATTTTTTATTTTATTAATATCTTCTTCTGGTTCTGCAGTAACATTATTTATAATTTTTATTTTAGGTGTATTAAAATTTGTGTTATTAATTTTATCTCTCATTATTTCTGCAGCAGGTTTCATTAATAAACAATGAAATGGTGCACTAACCTTTAATGGAATGGATTTTATGTTTTTTGATTTAAGTAAAGCTTGAAAACTTTTGATACTTGACTTGTCTCCACTAACAATAACTTGGCCATCTGCATTATCATTTGCTATTTCACATACACCGTTCTTATCTTGTCTTGTTGTTATCAAATTTTGAACTTCTTCAGTTTTTAGTCCTAATACAGCTACCATCAAACCTTCTCCGATTGGAACAGCTTCTTGCATTGCTTTTCCTCTTTCATGTAGTAAATAAACTGCATCATTAAAACTTAAAGATTCTGCGCAAACTAATGCACTGTATTCGCCCAATGAATGACCGGCAAAATATTTATAAGAATCTAAATTTAAACCAAATTCTTTTTTAAATACACTAAAAATTGAATAGCTAACCGTTAGGATTGCAGGTTGTGTATTCTTAGTTAATTGTAATTCACTTTCCGGACCTTCTAGAATTATTTTGGATATTGAAAAATTTAATTTTTCATCAGCTTCTCTGAATATTTTTTTAACAATCTCAAAATTCTTGTAAAACTCCAGTCCCATTCCAACTGATTGAGAACCCTGTCCTGGAAATAATAAGACGTTCATTTTTATCAATTTATCTAATAATTATAAGTATTGCTATAACTATTCATTATAGTATAACCCAGTTTTTATATACTAATAATAAAACTAATTAACATAGATTTATGCCTTTTTACGAGAACACTATAGTCGTTAGACAAGACTTGCCAGATAAAGAAGTTAAAAACTTAAAGGATAAATATAATAAAATTATTAACAATTCTTCTGGTAAAGTTATTAAAATCGAAGAATGGGGATTGATAAATTTAGCCAAAAGAATTTCAAATTACAAAAAAGCTTTTTTCATTCACTATAAATTTGAAGGAAATAAAAAAACTCTAAATGATATTGAAAGTAAGATTAAAGTAGACAATTCAATTATTAGACATTTAACCGTTAAGTATAAAAAACTTGATATTGAAAATGAGTTTTTTAAGAAGAAGGATAAATAAAAAGATGAAAAGAAAAAATAAAAAATTTCAGAAAAAAGGACAAAACTCACTCAACAAACTAAGCTTGTTTCAAAAAAATGACAGCAGGTTTTCAAAAAGATGCCCATTATCTATTAGAAACGCTCCAATTGTTGATTACAAAAATATAAGTTTATTAAGAAAATATGTTTCTGAAAATGGAAAAATTGTTTCATCTAAAATTACATCTATCTCTTTTAACAAACAGAGAAAACTTACAAAAGAGATTAAAAAAGCAAAAATTCTAGGATTAATTTAATGGAAGTTATTCTTTTAGAAAATATTATAAATCTCGGCAATATAGGTGATAAGGTTAAAGTCAGGGATGGATATGGTAGAAACTATCTATTAAAGCAAGGCAAAGCTTTAAGATTTAATAAAGAAAATCAAGACTTAGTTGATAAACAAAAAGAGAAACTTAATAAAAAAAATAACGAAATAAAAAATAAATTTAAAGAAATTGCTAATATAATAAATAATAAAACTTTTACTTTTATAAAAGAAAGTAAAGATAATGGTGATCTTTATGGATCAATAAAACCTAAAGAAATTGCAAGCTTAATAAAAGAAAAATCTAACGCAGAAATTGTTCCTTCACAAATAATATTAAAAGATGAGCTTAATAAAATTGGTTTATTTAAGGCTAATATAAATTTTCATGCAGAAGTAAAAGCAATCATTTCAATAAAAATAGATAAAATCCAATCAAAATAACTTTTCCACAGAGAGGCAAAAAAGGTGTGTAACTTTTTGCTTTCAACAAACATTCTTTGTCATATTATTTAATTGTGAAAGAAATAAAATCTCTAAAAAACAGTCTAGAAAATAAACAACCTTCAAATTTAGAGGCCGAACAAGCATTAATAGGATCCATTTTAGTCAATAATGATATTATTGACGAAGTGTCCACTATTGTCAGCTCTTCAATTTTTTTTGATCCAGCTCATGTTAAAATATATGAAGTGATTGAAAGTTTGAATAATAAAGGGATGATTGCAAATCCTATCACTTTGAAAAATTTTTTTGAAAAGGACAATATGTTAAATGAAGTAGGTGGAACAGAGTATCTTGTAAAACTAACAAGATTCTCAGGCTCATCAAAACAAGCAATTGATTATGCAAAAATAATTCATGAAATGTATCTTAGAAGAGAATTAGTTCAGATATCAGATCAGCTTTCTAATGACACTCTCAACGCTAATTCACAAGAACAGAATGCAGAAAATATAATTGAAAATACAGAAAAATCTTTATTTGATTTAGCCGAAAGAGGAAGTTTCTCTCAGTCATTTTTAAAGTTTAATCAAGCTTTAGATCAAACAATTGAAATGGCAACAATGGCTATGCAAAGCGATCAAGGAATAGTAGGTGTGCCTACAGGATTGACTGATCTAGATGAAAAATTAGGTGGATTACACAAATCTGATCTTGTTATTCTAGCTGGAAGACCATCGATGGGTAAAACTGCGCTAGCAACTAATATAGCATATAATGCTGCTCAACATATTTTAAAAAGACAAGAAAAATCATCAATTGCTTTTTTTTCTTTAGAGATGTCTTCAGAGCAATTATCTACAAGAATTTTATCTGAACAGGCGAAAATTAAATCTGATGATATAAGGAGAGGAAAAGTAACAGAAGAAGAAATTAATAGATATATTGAAACATCAAGAAATATTTATAACCTGCCCCTTTATATTGATGAAACTCCAGCAATAACTATAGCTACACTAAGTAATAGAGCTCGTAGGATAAAAAGATTATTTGGGCTAAGTTTAATTGTTGTTGATTATATTCAATTGATGAGATCAAGTTCGAATAAAAATGATGGTCGAGTTCAAGAAATTTCAGAAATAACACAAGGACTAAAGGCTTTAGCAAAAGAACTTTCGGTTCCAGTATTAGCATTATCTCAACTTTCTAGAGCTGTGGAACAGAGAGACGACAAACAACCTCAATTAGCTGATTTAAGGGAATCCGGATCGATAGAGCAAGATGCAGATGTTGTTATGTTTGTTTATAGAGAAGCTTATTACCTAGAAAGAAAGCAACCTAAGTTAGGCTCTATTGAACATGCTGAATGGCAATCTAAAATGAATGACGTTAATGGGCTTGCAGATATAATTTTAGGAAAACAAAGACATGGTCCTACCGGCACAATTAAAGTTGAGTTTGAGGGAATTTATACAAAATTTAAAGATTTGAGCAAAAATTAACCTTAATTTTTAGCTTTAGTTATAAAAAATTTAAGATATATCTGAAGTGTTCTCATGTTAGCCAGTATTTATAAAAAAATAATAGTTGATTTTTCTAAGATTACTCTTTTTTTATTATTAGTTTTAATAATTTTTTCTCTCTATCAATCTAAAAATTTTAACCTAGATGCTTCATCAGATGCTCTTTTACTTGAAGGAGATCCTGATCTAAAATTTTTAAGAGAGGTAAATGAGACATATGGGTCTAAGGACTTTCTTGTTTTAACATACTCACCAGTCTCCAGTTTTACTGAAAAAGAGACAATTCTAAACCTTCAGCTGCTTAAATCAAAAATTGAAAAGCTTACTTGGGTGGATAGTGTAATCACGATTATCGATGTGCCTCTTTTAAAGAGCACCAATGAAGGGTTAATGGAAAGATTAAAAAATTATAAAACTCTAGCTTACCCAGAAATTGATAGAAAAAGAGGTTTTGATGAAATTATCAATAGTCCAATTTATAAAAATTACGTAATTAGCGAAGACGGTAAAACATCTGGTATTGTGGTTTATTTAAAAAAAGATGAAAGACTTGCTGAATATATTAAAGTCAAAAATAAATATTTTATTCAATTAAATGAAACTGGTTTATCTAAAAAAGAAAAAATTAATTATAAAAAATTTAATAAAGAATACGAAGACTATAAAAACTTATACAATATAAGAAATCATCAAAATATTAATGAAATTAGAGATGTTATAAATAAATATGGGCAAAACGCTAAAATTCATCTAGGTGGAATTCCAATGATCGCGGACGATATGATGACCTATATCAAAAATGATATTATTGTTTTTGGACTTGGTGTTTTTATTTTCATTGTATTGACTCTTTGGTTTATTTTCAAAAATATTAAGTGGGTGATAATCCCATTATTAGGCTGCGCGACCTCAGTAATTATAATGATAGGTCTATTAGGGGTTATTGGCTGGAAAGTTACAGTAATTTCATCAAACTTTATTGCTCTGATGTTAATTTTAAATATGGCAATGAATATTCATTTAACTGTTAGATTTTTACAATTAAAAAAAGAATTTCCAAACTTTTCAAAAGAAAAAGCAATATTCGAAGCAAGTAAGAAGATGATGCTTCCAATACTTTATACGGTCCTAACTACAATATGTGCATTTCTTTCATTAGTATTCAGCGGAATTAAACCAATTATTGACTTTGGATGGATGATGACTTTGGGATTAATAATTTCTTTACTAGTAACTTTTTTATTAATCCCTTCTTTGATAAATCTACTTTCAACAGAAAGTGAAATAAACATAAAAGATACTGAGAAATCTCTTGTCACATCTGCCTTGTGCTCCTTTACTAAAAATAACAGAATATTAATTTTTGGATCAACTATATTAATAGTTTTATTCAGCGTGATTGGAATATTTAAACTAGAAGTAGAAAATAGTTTTATAAATTATTTTGACAAAGAAACAGAAATTTATAAAGGAATGAAGAAAATTGATGAAAATTTAGGAGGTACCACCCCATTAAATATTATTCTAAAATTCCCTACTAAAACACAAAATATCAGTGATAAAAAAGATGAGATTGATGAATGGGAAAATGAAAATGTAGTTAATGAAGATAAAGCTAAATATTGGTTTACAAGGGACAAGATGAATAAGATTTTAAAAGTACATGATTATTTAGATTCTTTGCCAGAGATTGGAAAAGTTTTATCATTTGGTTCTATTTTGAGAGTAGCGGAAGATTTGAATAATAAAGAATTACAAAGTCTGGAAATAGCCGTCCTATACAGTAAAATTCCAGATTCAATAAAAAATGAAATTGTTTCACCTTATATTTCTGTCGAAAAGGATGAAGCTAGAATAAATGTTAGAATTAAAGATTCATTAGAAAATTTAAGAAGAAATGAACTAATAAATAAAATTAATTTAGAATTGGAAACTAAACTGAACTTAAAAAAAGAGGAATTTAAATTAGCTGGGGTGCTAATCCTATTTAATAATTTATTACAAAGTTTATTTAAGTCTCAAATACTTACACTGGGTATAGTTATATTTGGAATTTTTTTAATGTTTTTTATATTATTTAGAAATGCTTCACTTTCTCTAATTGGTGTTGTTCCTAACTTTATCGCTGCTTTTTTTATACTTGGAATAATTGGTTCTCTAGGTATTCCGCTAGACATGATGACGATTACAATAGCCGCTATTACGATCGGAATAGCGGTTGATAATAGCATTCACTATATTTATAGATTTAAAGAAGAGTTTGAAAAAATTAAAGATTATAATAAAACACTTGAACGATGCCATAATACTGTGGGTGTAGCAATTTTAAATACTTCAATTACTATTGTTTTTGGATTTTCTATCTTAATTCTATCCAATTTTATTCCAACAATCTACTTTGGTGTATTTACAGGCATTGCTATGTTACTTGCAATGATGTCAGTTTTAACTTTATTACCAAAATTAATACTTACTTTCAAACCATTTGGTAAAGAAGCTAATGAGCTTATATAATGATCAATTTTATTCAAAATTTTTTAAATAATATAAATTTATTTGATTTTTTTTTTGTAGTAATTCTTACATACAACGTTTTACAATGTTTTTTTAAAGGTTTCTCTTTGAGTTTAATCTCATTCATGAAATGGGTTTTGTCTACAATAATAACTATTATTTTAGTTCCAAAATTGCAGCCTGTGGTAAGAGATTATATTCAGTCAGATTTCATTAATAACATTGGTTTAGGAATAGCCATATTTATTTTTACACTATTTATAACTATAGTAATTGGAAAAACTTTAAGTAAAGCAGTGACTTGGACCGGTGTAGGGTCAATAGATAAGGGATTTGGTTTTATATTTGGTTTTTTTAAAGGTTATATTGTTTCTGTATGTTTATATTCTATTTTTAATTGGTTTTATCCTTATCAAAATTGGGGTATATCAGCAGAAGATGCTTTTTCATTTAATTTTATAACTAAGGGCAGCGAAATATTAATAGAGGAATTTCCTTCAAGTGAAGATTTCATTGATACAAAAGAAAAAATTGAAAAAATTTGACAAAGATAAGCTAAGGGAAGAATGTGGTATTTTTGGAATATCCAACCACGATGATGCATCTGCTTTAGCGGCTTTAGGTCTACATGCTTTGCAACATAGAGGTCAAGAAGGATGTGGAATAGTGTCATTTGATGGTAAAAACTATCATTCAGAAAAAAGGCAGGGTCTAGTTGGAGATCATTTTACAAATTCTGAAACATTAAATAAACTTCCTGGTAGTTTTGCAATAGGTCATAACAGATATTCTACTACAGGAGAAACTTCGTTAAGGAATATTCAGCCTTTCTTTGCAGACTTGCATATGGGTGGTTTAAGTATTGCACATAATGGAAATTTAACAAACGCTCTTTTACTAAGAGAGTCGCTAGTAAAAGAAGGGGCAATCTTTAGAACTACAAGTGATACTGAAACAATTGTTCAACTTGTTGCTAAATCAAATAGAGATAAATTTATAGATAAGTTAATTGATGCTCTTTTTCAAATACAGGGTGGTTATGCTCTTGTTATGTTAACAAATAAAAAACTCGTGGGTGTGAGAGACCCCTTTGGTATCAGACCGTTAGTAATCGGTAAATTAAATAACTCTTTTATCTTTGCATCAGAGACCTGTGCTCTTGATATAGTAGGTGCAACTTTTATAAGAGAGGTGGAAAATGGCGAGATAGTAATTATTGAAAATGAGAAAATTCAATCAATTAAACCTTTTCCTAAACAAAAACAAAGACCGTGTATTTTTGAATACATATATTTTGCAAGACCAGACAGTTTAATAAATAATAAATGCGCATATGAGTATAGAAAAAACTTGGGAATTCAGCTTGCAAAAGAAACGGATCTAGAGGCTGATTTAGTAGTCCCAGTACCTGATTCTGGTGTTCCGGCTGCACTAGGGTATGCTGAACAATCAAATAAAAAATTTGAGTTAGGTTTAATTAGAAATCATTATGTTGGAAGAACTTTCATTGAACCTACTCAGAGTATAAGAAGTTTAGGAGTAAAACTAAAATTAAGCTCTACTAAAACAATCGTAAAAAATAAAAAAATTATTTTAATTGATGACTCTTTGGTTAGAGGCACGACTTGTCACAAAATTGTTAAAATGCTTTATGAGAGTGGCGCTAAGGAAGTTCACGTAAGAATAGCCTGTCCAGAGATAAAATATCCAGACTTTTACGGTGTTGATATGCCTACAAAAGAGGAACTGCTTGCTTACAAAAAAAATAACCAAGAAATGTGCAATCATATAAGATCAAAAAGTTTAAAATTTTTAAGTTTAGATGGTCTCTACAAAGCGCTGATTGGTTCGGAAAGAAATTCTAATTATCCTCAATTCAGTGATCATTATTTTACTGGTGATTATCCTATAAAGCCTTACGATAATTTAAGTGGTTTTAAAATAAAGCAACTTTCTTTACTTAGTGGAAAGTCAAATAATTAATCTATAATATTTAATTTATTACTTTTATCTAAATAAAAAATTGAGCCATTAATAATAATTGGTTTAGTTTTCATTTTTGATGTTAATTTATTTATTTCTTCAATTTTTCCATTTACATTAAAAGTAGCAACATAAGTATTATTTAAAAAAATGGTGAGTTTATTATTCACTAAAAAGAACTCATTAAAATCTAATTTTTTTTTTGTTTTTAAAAATTTAGGTATATTTTCTTTTATATCATAAGAATATAAAATATTTCCATTTTCTAAATTTGAAGCGATAAGAAAGTTATTATTGGTAAGAAAAAAAATATATTCTCCATTAATAATTGGCCTTAAATTAGTTTGAAAATTTTGACTACTAATTATTTTACCAGTTGAACTGTCAATTAAATAAGAGAGTTTATTTGTTGAGACAACTATTCGGTTTTTGTAATTTACGATTTGATTTCCACTAAATAAGTTGGTTGTGGTTAACTCTAAAGACTGGTTCAAGTTTTTAAACCAGTTGACTCTTTTTAAATTTATATCAATTGAATATAAAGATCCAAAAGAGTTTAAAAAATATAATGAATTATCTTTAATTGAAAAATTATTTACAAATTGATTGGTAACAATCGTCTCCTCCGTTGGTATTGATTTAATGATTTCCCCATTATTCTTATTAAAAAAGAAAACATTATTTTTATGATTGGCTGCAATAATCATATTATTAGTTATTTTCAGATTAGATTTAAATGGAATCTTGTGATTTTTTGCCCAAATCAATGAATTAATCTTATAATTAAAAGCATACAAATAACCTAGATTATCTGAAACATAGATAATATTTTTACTGACTATTAAGTTTAAATTTTTTTTTATATTTTTATATTTTTTTTTATAAAAATTAAATTTAGATATAATTTTTTTTTCGTCAATTGAATAAGTTATTAAATTGCCTTTTTGATCAAAAAAAATAATTTTATTATTTTCAAATAATAAACGCTCATTTGGATTGTGTCCAGTTAATCTTTTGCTTCGAAAAAATATTTGATTATTGTTATTGTATTTAAAATTATCAAAATTATTTGAGTTTCTATAAAATAAATCATTCCATCTTAAATTCGATTTAACATTAGATAATTTGAATTTAAATTTTTTTTCTAGATTTATTGTAGAATTAAAGATTTCTTTTGAAGTTGAAATCTTTTTAAAATCTTTAAGTGGACTTTTGTCTTCAGTGCTGATTGAGTTATTATCCTTCCAAATACCTGTCTTATTATCAAAAGAACAACTTGTAAAAAAAAATAAGATTACTAAAACACAATATAATTTCATTAATTTACTTTTTAAGAAACTCTTCAATAATAGGTTTTAAATTTGAATTTTTATCAATCAAATCTTTCATTATATTTTTTCCTTTTTCAGTTTCAGAATTTTTCATTAAATATAAAGCTTTTTTAAATACTATAAGATCATTTTCATCTTTTGAAGAGATAGCATCCTCTAGAATTTTAAAATATTCAAAAATCTTAATTTTGTCGGTAATAAGATTTTTTTCAACAATTGTATTTAATGCTAAAATAGAATAAAAATTATTTTTACTTAGAATAATTTCTTCAAATAATAAGATTGCATTTTCTTTTTTTTCAGAAGAAAGATACAACCCTGCTTGAATATATTTTTCTGAAATTAGTTTATTTTTTTTCTCATTATAATTTTCCATAAAGATCATTGAAGAAACTGCTGAAAGAAAAATTATTAGTAAAATATATATTTTTATTTTATGACGAGTGTAAATTCTCGACAATTTATCTTTAAATTCTATTTTACTTTCTGAACTTTGTTCCATTTAAAAAGTTTTTTATTGTTGGAAATTTACTTATTTTAACTTCACTAGTATATTTTTTAACAGCTTTTTCAATTATTCTATCTAAATTAGTAAATTTTTTTACAAATTTTGGATAAAAACCGCTTAAACCAAGCATATCATCTGTGACAAGAATCTGTCCGTCGCAATGCACGGATGATCCAATTCCTATTGTTGGTATATTGAGAGACTTGGTTATCAACTTTGCTGATATTGGTGATAAACACTCGAGCACAATAGAAAATGCGCCAGCTTTTTCTATCAACTTAGCTTCCTTTAAAAGATTGTTTATTTCTTTTTGATTTTGCCCTTCAATTCTAAATTTTTTTTTAAACTGAGGTGTAAAACCTATATGACCCATTATTTCTATTTTTTTGCTTGATAAATATTTTATAATTTCAAAATTTCTATTATTACTTTCTATCTTAATAGCGTCACAACCTGTCTTTTTTTTTATCAATCTTGCATTTTTTAAAGCAGATATTTTATTTGGGTAACTTCCTATAGGCATATCAACTACTAATAGTGATTTTTTAACCCCCATTTTAACACTTAATGTGTGCTGTATAATATTTTCTAAACTAATTTTATGTGTGTTTTTATGACCATACAATACATTTGCCATCGAGTCGCCAACCAAAATAACATCAACATGTTTATCTAATATTTTTGCAATATTTTTAGAATATGCTGTCAAACAAACAATTTTAGATTTATTTTTTTTTTTTAAAATATCTTCAATTTTCTTATTCATTATTCTAGTTCAATTGTACTAGGAGGTTTAGAGGTAATATCATACACAACTCTGTTAATCCCTTTGACATTATTAATAATTTTATTAGATATATCATC
>MDSV01062949.1_pt1 | contig 11635 bp, 10 predicted proteins | sample 810851 | NCBI WGS metagenome assembly MDSV01 (sample SAMN05326640, study PRJNA326480) | marine metagenome | isolation source: seawater | place: Atlantic Ocean: North East | collected 2012 | reverse complement strand
TTTAATTTTTGCATTATTTTTTTTTTTTAAAAAATAAATAATAGGTAACCACGCGTCAATTATTCCTAAATTTGGTGAAATAATCAATAAAATTTCATTCCTTTCTTTTTTAGACACTTTGCATTACTTTGAGTATGGTTTTTTTATTTTTAGGATAAGGCGCCGTTTTGTTATAGGCAATTACAGCTTGATATAAATTCATATCAAGTCCATTTAATGTTGATAAATTTAGTTTTTTTGATTCATTGATTAATAATGTTTTTCGAGGATTATAAATTATATCATAAATAACTGTATTTTTGCTTAATTTACCTAATAAATCTTTTTTTACTATCATATTATTCTTTTTTAAATTTGATCCCAAATTAGTGCAATTTATTAATATATCTGCATTAATAATATATTTATTAGTAAATTTTAAATGTACCCATTTTGCTTTTATTTTTTTACAAAATTTTATGTCACTTTTTTTTCTGGTAATACATATGAGTTTACTATTTTTTAAATTTGAAAAGTAGGTAGCTACTGCTATACCTGCTCCTCCAAGACCAAATAATACAATCTTTTTATCTTTAATTTTACCAAATTTCTTTTCGAAAGAAAGTAATGATGCTTCTCCATCAGTATTAATACCAAATAATTTTTTGTTCTTGTCTCTAAAAATACAATTAACTGCTCCTATTTTTTTTACTTCTTTGCTAACATTAGATTTTAATAGCAGTTTAATTTCTTTTTTATAAGGTTCAGCTATTGCGCCTCCAATAAAATACTTATCATTTTGTAATTTCATAAATAATGATTTTAAATCATTTTTTTTAACATCAATTGGTACCATTTTAATATTATGACCGTAGTGTGAAAATACACTATTCCATAAATCTGGAGATCTAGCTCCTTTCGAGGGGTTAAGACCTATTATTGCTGCATACCTCATAAAATAAATGTATTAATACAATATGAAAATAATTAAAGTAGATAATTATATTATAGCAAATAAAAAATATAATAAATATAAATATCCCTTACCTTCATATTTTTACAGCGGTATAGTAGTATTAAAAGTAACAACTGATTGCAATACTATCTCTTATGCTGAATTTTCTCCATATATTATTCCATCAATAGAATTAAAAAAAATATTAGACTCACAAATTTATAACTTGATAATTAATCAAAAATTAAAAGATTTTGAAAACTTGAAAAACAAAATATGGAAATTAAAATTAAAATATACAGTTAAATCAATTTTGAATGCAGGTTTATCTCAAATTTATATTGATGCTTTTGCAAAATATAAGAAAATAAGTTCATACCAGTTAATTGCAAAAACGAAAAAAAACATTAAACCTAAGTTATATGCTAGTGGTGGCATGATATTTGAAAATCAAAAATATGATAAACTAATAGATGAAGTTTTTTGGTCTATTGAAAATAATTTTTATGGATGGAAATTTAGGCCAAAAACACCTAATTCAAACCCTTCACATTTTCAAAGAATTTATAACCCTCCTAGTTTTAATATTGACGAAATAATTTCATTTTTAATTAAATTAAAAAAAACTGTTGATGATTCCTTTAAAATAATAATTGATTTTGGTAATAGATTTCAAAAATTAGAAAATTTAGAATATTTTCTTTCATTTTTAAAAGAAATTAATATTTTTTTTATAGAAGAACCCATTAAATATAATATTTATTATTATAAAAAAATAAAAAAAAACTTTAAAATTAAAATATCAGGTGGTGAAAATTTCTCAAAAATTAATCAAATAGATAAAGCAATTAAAGGTAAATATTTTGATTTTATTCAACCAGATACCAATTTAATACCAATACATGAATTGTATAATTATTTTATAAATAATAAAAATAAAGACAAATTAATAATTCATAATTTTTGTTTACCTATTACTACTATGAGTAATTTTACATTATATAAATCTTTAAACTTAAAAAATTTAATTGAGTATAATATCACTTTTAATCCTTTAAGAGATGAAATATTAAAAGAAAATTTTGATAGTACTATTCCTTCAAAATTTAATATTAAAGACTATGGTTTAGGAGTTAATATTTCTAATGAAATAATAGAAAAATATGATATTAGCACAAAAATATGAATGATATAATTGCAGTAGTACCTGCTAGAGGCGGTTCAAAAGGAATAAAAAGAAAAAACTTAAAAATTTTAGGTTCTGAACCATTAATTAATTATTCATTAAAAACTTTATTGAAAATAAAAGAAATTAGTAGGATTATAGTTTCAACTGAGGATGAAGAAATCAAGAGGCATTGTAAAAAAATACATAGAAAAATTGAAGTTTTAGATAGGCCTATGAAATTGGCCGATGATAAGACAGCCTTAACCTCGGTAGTCCATCATGTTTCTCAACAATTAAATCAAAATAATGAATTTCATAAATTTGTTCTTCAGGTTGCTCCGACTTGTCCATTTGTAAAGGTTAATAGTGTCAAAAAAATAATAAAAATTTTGACTACACAAAAATCAAATTGTGCCGTTACTTTAAAACAAATTGAACATGAGCATCCATATAGAGCAAAAGTATTAAATAAAAATGGAGCTTTCACTCAGTTTATTAAAAATATTAATGTTGAAAAATTTATTTCTCGACAAGATTTACCTATACTTTTCTGTACTTCAGGAGCTATTTATGGGAGGTCTTACAATCTTCTTAAAAAATTTACCCACAAAGATTTTTGTTTTGGCAATAAACCTCATGGAATTGTTTTAGATGAAATAGAGTCTATAAATATTGATAGATTAATTGATTTTCAATTTGCAGAATTTATAATTAAAAATAGATTAAATAAATAATTTTTATGTTCAAACCTTTCGTTTCAATCATAATTAGAACTAAAAATGAAGAAGACTGGATTAATAGTTGTTTGGAAGCAGTTTACAAACAATCATATAGTAAATTTGAAGTTATTATTGTTGATAATTATTCTACAGACTCCACAATAAAAAAAGCAAAAAAATATCCTGTAAAAATAATTAAGATTAAAAAATTTTTACCAGGTAAAGCTATTAATTTAGGAATAAAAAATTCAAAGGGCCAAATTGTAGTTTGCTTGTCAGGACATTGCGTTCCTACTAATGAAAAATGGCTCTGGAATTTAATTAAAGATTTGCAATATAAAGATGTTGCTGGAGTATATGGAAGACAAGAACCTTTTTCTTTTTCAAGTGACTTAGATAAAAGAGATTTGCTTACAATATTTGGATTAGATAAAAAAACACAAATTAAAGATTCTTTTTTTCATAATGCTAATAGTGCGATAAAAAAATCTGTATGGAAAAAAATTCCTTTTAATGAAAAAATTATGCATATTGAAGACAGATATTGGGGAGAAGAAGTAATTAGAAATAGTATGAAATTAAAATATGAACCAAAGGCTAGCGTATATCATTGGCATGGTGTTAATCATGACTTAAATGAAAAAAGAGCTAAAGAGATAGTATTTTTATTAGAAAAAATTGATTTTAAGAAAAAAAATATTGGATACAAGAAAAAGAAAAATTTAAATGTTTTAGCTGTTATTCCAAAAAAAGGAAAAACTAAGAATTTTAATAATAAACCTTTGCTGACTTACACCATTAAATCTTGTTTAGAATCAAAATTTATTAATGATATTGTCGTTTCAACAGATAATCAATATACAGCTAAAATTGCAAAAAAATATGGCGCTATAGTTCCTTTTATAAGGCCAAAAAAACTTTCTAATGAATATAATCATGTGCTTGAAATTATTCAATATACATTTGAAAAAATTACAAATTTAAAAAAAACATATGATCTTGTAGTAATTTTGGAAGAGACTTACCCTTTTAGATCTTCAAAATTAATAGATAATTTAATTTTAGAAATTTTAAAAGAAAACAAAGATACTGTTATAGCTGGCTTATTGGAGCAAAGAGCAATTTGGGAACAAAACAAAGATTCAAATGATTTGAAAATTATTAGTGAAGGTTTTATGCCAAGAAAATTAAAGAAAAACAAAAATTTTATAAGCTTATTTGGTTTATGTTGTGTTACTCATCCTTCTAATATTAAATCTAAAAATATTTTTACAAAGAATACAAAAATATATGAAATAGATGACCCAGTTATGTCAATAGAAGTAAGAGAGAACAAATATAAAATTTCAAATCAAATTGATAAATTATTTAAATATAGTGAAAAATAAAAAAATAAAAATTTCTATTATTGGTTGTGGAAGAGTAGCCGAACATTATAAATTTATTTTTAATTCAATTAAAACAAAAGAATATGAATTAGTAGGATGTTTTGATAAAGATAAAAGAAAATCAGAATTATTTTCTCATTATTTTAAAATTAAATCATTCGATAGTTTTGATAATATGATTAAAGAATCAAAACAAGATTTATTAATTGTATTAACTCCTAGTGGAACTCATTATGAAATTTCCAAGCAAGCTTTAATAAATAATGTAAATGTTTTGGTAGAAAAACCAGCAGCATTAATTCCTAATGAAATAATTGAATTAAATGAATTATCTAATAAAAATAATCTATTGTATGCAGTGGCTTTTCAAAATAGATTTAATCCTTCTATAGAATTATTAAAAAAAAATTTTTCAAGATTGGGAAAAATTATTACTAGTTCTATAGTTTTACGATGGTGTAGGTATCAAGATTATTATAACGATGAATGGCATGGAACGTGGAAAAATGATGGTGGGGTGATTAATCAACAAGCAATACATCATATAGATGTTATGAATTATATTTTAGGACCTATAAATAACCTAAGTACTTACAATACAAAAAGATTAAATAATCTCGAAGCTGAAGACAGTTCTGTATCAATAATAAATTTCACCAATGGTTCTTTAGGTACTATTGAAGTCACAACTGCGGCTAGGCCAAAGGATTTTGAAGCCTCTATTTCAATAGTAGGGGAAAAAGGAATGGTTTCCATAGGAGGTATAGCTTTAAATCATATTAATGAATGGTATTTTATAAATAAAATTCCAGAAGACGATAAATACAATTTATATTCAGAAGAAGTTCCAAATGGATATGGTTTAAGTCATAAAATAGTTATTAAAAATGTTATCAATTATTTAAAGGGAGATAAAAACGCAAAAGTAATAAAAGCAATTGATTCTTTAGAAACGTGTAAATTGATTCACTCTATGTATATAAGTGATGAAACTAGACAAACTGTTATAATGAATAATAGTTTAGTTTCAAAATATTTAGGAAAATAATTGTTTTTTGCTGCATTTAGTGTATCAAATCTAAAATCTTATGCAATTTGATAACAAAAGTCCTGGCAAAGATATATCTGAAGATGATCTTAAGTCTAAATTCCCTTTAGCTTCAAAAAAAAATCCAAACCATAAAACAACATTTAGTGTTGCCGGTGTAGAATTCGGTGGTAAAAATATTCCAGTTATGGCTGGTCCCAATATGGTTGAATCTAGGGATTTTATTTTAAAAACTGCAGAAAAAATAAAAAAAATAGGTGCTAGTTTTTTAAGAGGGGGTGCTTTTAAGCCTCTAACTTTCCCTTATAGAAGTGAAAAATATTATGAAACTAGAGAGGAGGGTATTGGATGGTTAAAAGAAGTCAAAAAAGAAGTTGGCATACCTATAATTACAGAAGTTATGGAAGAGAGATTTATTGATTTAATAGCTGATACATCTGATATTCTACAAATAGGCACAAGAAATATGCAAAACTTCCCTTTTCTAACTGCTTGTGCAAAAACAATGAAACCAATAATGCTAAAGAGACATTATGGTGCTTCATTGAGGGACTGGCTAGGAGCGGCAGAGTATATATTAGTAGAAGGTAATAATAAATTAATTCTATGTGAACGAGGAGTAAGTGTACCGCACACACATAGAAGTACTTCAAGATTTCTTATAGATCTGCAAGTTGTTCCAGCAGTACAAGAAATATCTCACTTACCAATAGTAGTCGATCCTTCACATGCTACATTCTGGAGGCCTTGGGTTCCTTCAATGACTTTAGCTAGTATTGCAGCTGGAGCTGATGGCATAATGCTAGAAGTGCATCCTGATCCTCAAAATTCAGCAGTTGATCCATTGCAACCAATTGATTTTCAAAGTTTTGAAAAACTAATGTCAAATATGAAAAAAACTGCAAATAGCATTGATAGATCAATTTAGCATATAATTATTTGTTAGAAAAATATTTTAATATGATAATTAAGATTAGAAATTAGGAAGTTTTGCATAATAATATTTATTGAAAATTAGTTTAGATGAAAAGCCACATTATTATTTCAAAGATTTTTAATAAATATAAATCTTTGCAATTTTTTTTAGTTCAATATTCAAAAATTATTTTAAAATCTATGAATTGAACAATTATTAATATGTCGAAATAATGAAAAAATTAATATTTATTATACCAAATTTTAATTCAGGTGGAGCAGAAAAAGTAATAATAAATATTATTAATTTATTGTCTAATAAATATAAAATTTCATTAATTGTTTTTGAATCAAAAGGATTATATTTAAATTTATTAAACTCTAATATCGATTTAATAGATTTAAAAACTAGGAAGCTACGTAATTCATTATTTAAAATAGTTTCAGCAATTTATAAAATAAAGCCAAATTTTGTCTTTTCTTCACTTCTTCACATCAATATATATTTAATTTTTGTTAAGTTATTTTTTTATTGGAATTTGAAAATTATATTGAGAGAATCAAATATGCCAATAAGCAATACTAAAAGAAATAAAAAATTATATTTTTGTTATAGATATTTGTATAAAATTTCTAACTATATTGTGGCATCATCATATATTATGCGAGATGAATTTATTAGCAAATTTAAAATTAAAATTAATAAAATACGTTTTATTCCAAATCCCATTATTTTTGAAAAAGAAACTAAATCAACTATACCTAAAAATTTTTTTTATAAAAACAAAATCAATCTATTATCTATTGGAAGACTTGCAGATCAAAAAAACTATTCTTTCATGATAGATTCTTTTTTAATTGCCAAAAATGAAAATGCAATTCTAAATATATTTGGAGAAGGTATAAATAAAGAGATATTATTAGAACAAATTAATAAAAATAATTTATCTGATAAAGTTTTTTTACGAGGCGTCTACAAAGACATCAATCTTGCTTATAATCAATCTGATATTTTAATAATCTGTTCTAAGTGGGAAGGTATGTCAAATGTTATGCTTGAAGCATTATTTAGAGGATTAATAGTTATTTCTTCAAAAGATGCAGGAGGAATTTCTGAACTTAAAAAAATATATAAAAATAAATTGTTTTTCTATAACAATAAAAAGGATCTTATTAGAATTATTAAATCTTTTACATTAAAAGAGCATAAAAATTATAATAAACGAATATTTATACCTAAGGAATATTCTATTAATAATATTAGAGATCTTTATATTAATTTAATTGAAAAAACTTAATGAAAATTATTAGTATAATTTCAAATTTAAATAAAGGTGGTGCTGAAGGTAATTTTTTTAGAGTTAACTCATTTTATAATAATAAAAAATATAATATTCTTATAATCTGTTTAACTAAAAAAGCTTACTATTCTGATCTTTTTAAAGATCAGCATATTGAAGTTATTCATTTAAATCTTGAAAGAGGCAAAATAACAATAAAATCATTATTTCAAATTTTTAAAATAATAAAAAAATTTTCTCCTGATGTTGTGCAAACCTGGATGTATCATTCAGACTTAATTGGTGGTGTTATTGCAAAAATTGCTGGAGTTAAGAAAATACATTGGAATGTAAGACATGCTTCACTAAAAATAGGCTCAAGTAAATTTACAACTATAATAACAGCTTTATTGTGTAGCATTTTTTCTTATTTTGTTCCAAATATAATAATTATGAATTCCTTAGCATCAAAAAAATTTCATAAAAAATTTTTATATTGTACAAAAAAAATGAAAATAATTAATAATGGAATTAATACTACAATACATAAACCTGATCTAAAATATTATAATTACTTAGACAAATTATCAGGTATTAACAAAAAATTTAAAATCGGGATGGTTGCAAGATTTGATAAGCAAAAAGGCCATTTAACTTTTTTAGAATCAGTAAATATTATTATAAATCGTTATAAAAAGGAAAACTTTTATTTTTTTTTAATTGGAAAAAATATAGATAATAATGCTTATTTAAATTCTATCTTAAAGAAAAAAAAAATTATGAATAATGTTAGTTTGATTGGCCATCAAAATAATATTAATATTATAATGAATAGTTTAGATTTACATATATTATCTTCAAAATATGGAGATTCATTTCCTAATGTTATATTAGAATCAATGGCTGCTGGAACACCCTGTATTGCATCAAATATAGGTGATTCTAAATTGATTATAAATAATGATGAATTCATTTTTGATAAAAATAATCCTAAAATGTTAGCTGATACTATAATCAAAATATCTAAAATTTATCAAAATTATGAAAATTGGGAATTTTTAAAAAAACAAGTTAGAAGTAAAATTAAAAAAAATTATAATATAGATAAAATGACAAGCCAGTACGAACAACTTTTTTAAAATTATGGATATTATAAATTTACACACATTATTTATTGTTTTTTTTACATATTTTATTTCAATGTTTGCTTTTAATTATAATAATATTAATAAGTTAACTTATAATTTAATTTTTTTTTGGCATCTTCTTTTTTGTTTAATTTATTATTTTTATGCCTTAGATAATCCTGCAGATGCTAATTCATATTATACTTCATCTTTAAAAAAATTTTATGAATTTGAAACTGGAGCAATTTTTGTAATAAATTTTTTGAGAATTTTTAGTTATTTTCTTGAATTAAGTTATTTTAATTGTTTTTTAATATTCAACTTTATAGGCACAATAGGTATTTTATTTTTTTGTTTAGCTATTAAAGATTTAAAAAAATATGATAAGAAAAACGATGGGTATCTTATTGCTGCAATTATTTTTTTACCTACAATGCATTTTTGGAGTTCAGCAATAGGAAAAGACGCAATATCTTTCTTATCAGTCTGTATCTTTGTGTGGGCTTCACTAAATTTAAAAGATAGAACTTTTTACATATTTCTTTCAATCCTTCTTATTTTTCTTGTTAGACCTCATATAGCATCAATAATGCTAGCTTCATTAATTCTCTCTTTATTATTTTACTCTAAGATAGAAATAAGATTAAAATTTGTTTATTTAATTACTTTAAGTATTTGTTCATTATTTCTATCAAATTATGCATTTAGATATGTTGGTATGCCAGATTTTATTACTTATTTTCCATTTAAAATAAATTTTGAAATTTTATTTGATTTTATAGCTAAAAGAGAGTTAGCAAATATTACACAAACAGGTGGTATTGAAATATCTTCGATGGGACCTCTTATGAAAATTTTTACTTATCTCTATAGGCCATTGCCATATGAAGCTAAAAATTTTTATCAACTAATAGTTTCATTAGAAAATATTTTTCTAATATTTTGTACTATTGTTGGTTTTTTAGGTATTTTTTATAAAAATGAAAAAAATGATTTTTCCAATCAGTCTAAATTAATAATTGTTATTTTTATTATTTTATCGGTAATAATTTTAGGATTTACCTCTGCAAATTTTGGAGTAAACAGTAGACAAAAATGGATGATATTTCCAGCAATACTACTATTGGCATACCAATTTTCTCCAAATATTGTAAGAATTAAGAAATAAACCCTTATTTATTTAAAAAGTGAAAAAAATTATTATTGTAACTACTAAATCAATTACTCAAAATTTATTTTTAAAAACAATTTACAAAGAATTACTCAAAAATAAATTTGAAGTTTTGAATGTATGTTCAGATATAGATAAACTTGATAAAATTTTTGTAAATAAATTTAAAATTGACTTTCCATTAATTAATAAAAAATACAATTTAATTTCAAATATAAAAATAATTTTTCAATGTAGAGAATTTATAAAAAAAAATAAAGACTCTATAATTTTTTTGCACACTCCTTTGGCATCATATTTTTTAAGGTTTTGCTCATTATTTATCAAAACTAATTTCATTTATTTTGTACATGGTTATAGATTTCATCAAAATGGCAATATTTTAAAAAATATTTTTTTTAAATTAATTGAAAAGATTTTATCATTACAAACAAATAAGTTTATAACTATTAATGATTATGATTATAACTATACTATTAAAAATTTTTCTAAAAGTTGCGTAAAAATAAATGGTGTTGGTATAAATATTACTAAAGATTTATATGAAAAAAGAAATTCTGAATATTTTAATATTGGAATAATTGCAGCTTATAGAGATAATAAAGGTTATAAAGATCTTATTAATATTGCTGAAAATTTAAAGAATGACAATATTAAATTTCATTGCTATGGTTATGATACTAAGTCTAAATATCAAAGTATAATTGATAATAAAAATTTAAATAATATTAAATTAAATGATTTTACTAATAATATAGAAAAAATAATTAGTAACTTTGATATATTACTACATTTAAGTCAAAGAGAGGGATTAAGTGTATCTATAATGCAAGCATTAATTCATAATGTTCCTGTACTTGCTTATGATATTAGAGGTGTCTCAGATTTAATTACAAGTTATGAAAATGGAATTCTTGTTAAATATAAAAGTAAAAATGATATTATAAAAATGATAAAAAAAATATACCTAGATAATAATTTATTACAAAAATTAAAGCAAAATTTACAAAAAAAAGATAATAAAAATTATGATCAAAAATTTATTGCTAAACAAGTTGTAAATTTTATTTTGGAATAAGATGAATATTAAGTTTAGAAGAGTAAATAGGAATGATTTAAATCAATTAAAAAAACAATTCTATAATATTTTTAACATTAATATAGAGAAACAATTTTATAATTGGAGATATTTTTATAAAAGTAAATATACTTCATATGTTTGTGTTTATAATAAAAAAATTGTTGCTCATATAGGCTATTGTTTATTTTTTGCTTCCTCAATAATAGATTCTAAAAAATTAATTGCATCAAGACACTCTAGTTTTGTTGTTAAAGAATTTAGAAGAAAAGGTATATATTCAAAACTATTAAAGTTTTCATTAAATCAACTAAATATTGATTATAATATTATAGGTTCAATTATTTGGCCAAATAAAGTTAATCTATTAACTCACTACAAAAATTATAATAACCTTACATTTCATTATGATTTACTTATTAATAAAATTCCAGTTCAAAATAAAAAAATTAAAAGTAATTTTTACCTAAAAAAAACAATTATAAAAGAAAAAATTAATTATTTACTAAAAAAAAATAAGATTAAGTCTCTTTTCAATAAAGATATTCATTATTTTAATTGGCGATTTTCTAAATATAAAAAAAATAATTATTTATTTTTTATTAATGAAGAAAATAATAAATATAAATATATTATAGTTTTAGGATTAAGCAAAAAAAATAAAAATATTGCATTTAATATTCTTGATTTTTATTCATTGTCTAAAAGTTATACTCAATGTATTAAAGATTTAGTTAATTATTTAAACAATCACTTTACATATACTAAATCAAAGTCAATTTATTTATTTCATTGGATAAATAAACA
>MDSV01040478.1_pt1 | contig 11635 bp, 11 predicted proteins | sample 810851 | NCBI WGS metagenome assembly MDSV01 (sample SAMN05326640, study PRJNA326480) | marine metagenome | isolation source: seawater | place: Atlantic Ocean: North East | collected 2012 | reverse complement strand
TTCCCAGCCGTTTAGGGACTGCAGTGCAGGCCTGCGTGATCGTGTGGCCGCCTTCTTGGCGGATTTTGCCGTTCAGCGCGCCCAGCACGATGCGCGAAAGGGTGAGGAACTGCGCCGGGCGGCGGTGGCCCTGACCATTACTGATGTTGGCCCCGGAGCCGGTTTGCCGGGGATCGCGGACCCGGAGGGTTGGTCGGCGGAGCCCGCCTTAATCCTGACCCGGCGCTCCCAGCGGTTGCGCAGTCATCCCGGTCAGTGGGCCTTACCCGGTGGACGCATTGATGCCGGCGAGACGCCGGTACAGGCGGCCCTGCGTGAAATGCACGAAGAAGTTGGCGTCGATCTGGCAGAGGAACGTGTGCTGGGTGTTCTTGATGATTTTGTCACGCGCTCCGGCTACGTGATGACGCCGGTGGTGATTTGGGGCGGTGCGGATCTGGTGACCGTAGCGAATCCCGATGAAGTGGCCAGCATTCATCGCATACCTCTGACGGAATTCACGCGACGCGACGCGCCGCGCCTGACCCAGACAGGAACCAGTGCATCGCCAATACTGCGTATGCCCGTAGGCAGCGATCACATTGCTGCACCGACCGCGGCGATCTTGTACCAGTTTCGAGAAGTTTGCCTGCTGAATCGGCACACCCGGGTCGCGCACTTCGAGCAACCACAATTTGCATGGCGCTGAGTTGACCGGCTTTTCTCGACAGCCCACAATCTGAGGGGCCGAGGCAGTGGATGGAACGCTGCACCGTGCCGATTTACAGATAACTCGATCAACCACAGGAAAACAACATGGCGATTGAAACAGGCTCAAAGCTGCCCGAAGCGACTCTACACACGATGCAGGATGGCAAACCGACTCCGGTAACCACCAACGATCTTTTTGCGGGCAAGAAAGTCGCTATGTTCGCGGTTCCTGGCGCGTTTACGCCGACCTGCTCCATGGCTCACTTGCCGGGCTATGTCGTGCAAGCAGATGCGCTGAAAGCGAAGGGCGTGGACAGTATCGTCTGCCTGTCGGTGAACGACGCATTTGTGATGGATGCCTGGGGCAAAAGCGCGAATGCAGAAGAGCTGGTCATGGTAGGCGACGGCAACGGTGACTTTACCGAAGCGCTTGGCCTACAAATGGATGGCTCGGGTTTTGGCTTGGGCACCCGCTCACAGCGTTACGCAATGATCGTAGACGACGGCACCGTGACTCATCTGGCTGTTGAAGCCCCAGGTAAGCTGGAAGTCAGTGCAGCCGAAGCGATCTTAGAAGCGCTCTAAGGCGCGCATTCTCCAGCCACAGAGAGTCCGTTCGAATGCGGCGTCAGGAAAGCTTCTGCGCCGCTTCAACGGCTTGACGATTGCTGCCCACCGGCCGAATCAAACACTCCTGAGCTGCCGTGGCCACCATCTCACCCGCACGATTAAAAAAGTGACCTCTGACAAAGCCTCGTGCACCGCCTGCGTTAGGTGATTCTTTGGCGAACAGCAGCCATTCGTCGGCCCGGAACGGGCGGTGAAACCAGATGGCGTGGTCTAGGCTGGCACCCCGAATGGTGCGCTCACCTCCTTCGTCAACGGTCAATGGACCGTGGGGTAACATGGACGTGGACATAAAATCCAGATCGGACATATAGGCCAGCAAAGCCAAATGCACCTCAGGGTTATCGGGTAGAGAGTCGCGAGACTTCAGCCACGTATGCTTGAAGGGAGGGTGCTCGCCCCGATTCATCATGGTGATGCGCTCAACCGCGCGAGAGTCGATGGCTTCGAAACGAAACATGAAACGTGTCATCTCGGGTTTGGATTGGGCCAGCTCGGTGTAGGTTTCCAAGTCGCCTCGTAACGATTCCGGTGGCGGAACATCCGGCATGGGCAGAGCGTGATCGAGCCCTTCTTCGACTTTTTGCCAAGAACAGGCCAGCGTGAAGATGGTGCGACCATTTTGGATGGCTGCCACCCGGCGGGTGCTGAAACTGCGACCATCACGAATGCGGTCTACCTCGTAAAGAATGGGTCTTTTCCAGTCCCCTGCGCGCAAAAAATAGCTGTGTAGCGAATGCAGGCTGTGTTCAGGGTTTACGGTTCGAAATGCCGATGCCAACGCCTGAGCCAGCACCTGACCGCCGAAGACATGCTCGGTATTGTGGTTTTGGCCACGAAAGAGATTTTCTTCAATGGGCTCGACGTCGAGCAGGTCGATGATTTCTTGCAGAACCTTGTTCATGGGGCGTTTCGATCGCGTTTACAGGAAGGCGCATAGCATAAACCATCCGCTTGGTTGATGGGGTGCCCTGCGGGACATTTGTCACTTTTTCTGTCGAGATATGGATGGATCTGAGATACTTCAGACCCAATTTGCCCTTGGAGACGCTATGAGCATCGAAGTGAAACAAATCCCATGTCTGGGTGATAACTACGGTTTCCTCGTCCACGATACCGAGACCGGGGCGACGGCAAGCATCGATACGCCGGAAGTGGAGCCCATCAATAACGCCTTGGCAGAACAAGGCTGGACCTTGACCCATATTCTGAACACCCACCATCATTTTGATCACGCCGGTGGTAACGAAGAACTGAAAGCCCAATGGGGTTGCGAGATCATTGGCGCCGCCTGCGATGCCGAACGTATACCCGGCATTGACCGACGCGTCGTTGATGGTGAGGTCTTTGATTTGGGCAACACGCAGGTCAAGGTGCTAGAAGTACCCGGCCACACCGTTGGCCACATTGCCTATTATTTTGCCGATGATCGTGCCGCCTTTGTGGGCGATACGCTGTTTGCCTTGGGCTGTGGCCGGATGTTTGAAGGGACCGCCCAGCAGATGTGGGGCAGTCTGGAAAAGCTGATGGCGTTGCCGGATGAGACCGCCGTTTACTGCGCTCATGAATACACCCAAGCGAATGCGGCCTTTGCGATCACAGTCGAACCGGACAACGAAGCGTTACGTCAGCGCGTCGAGGAAATAGCGCGTCTGCGAGAGCAGGGTATTCCAACGGTTCCTACCAGCATTGGTTTGGAGCGCCAGACCAATCCGTTCGTACGCCCACAAAGTACGAACTTGCAGCAAACGATTGATCGCGTGGGTTCGGATCCGGTGGCCATCTTTGCGGAGACTCGCAAGCGCAAAGATAACTTTTGAACACTGCCGCTGGCAGTGTTGAAGGGCAAGCACAGACGCAACGTCAGGGTCTGATTTATGCCGTAGCTGCCTATGGAATATGGGGCATCGCGCCTATTTACTTCGTTTGGGTGGGGTTTGCGGCTCCGCTGGAAATTCTCATGCACCGGGTGCTGTGGTCGGTACCCTTACTGGTACTTCTGATTACCGTAACCGGTCAGTGGGGTGATGCGCGAGGCCTGTCTCGCCGTGCCTTGCTGTTCTTGATGGCCACCGCCTTGCTGTTGAGTATCAATTGGTTGACCTTTATCTGGGCCATTCAAGCACAGCGGATTTCCGATGCCAGTTTAGGCTACTTCATTAACCCGCTGGTTAACGTGCTGCTGGGCGGGTTGTTTTTGCGTGAACGCCTTCGGCCCTATCAGTGGTTGGCGGTGGGGGTTGCCTTACTGGGTGTGGGTGTTGAACTTTGGGTGCAGCGCAGCGTGCCCTGGCTCGGGCTGACCCTCGCGTTCAGCTTTGGCTTTTACGGGTTGCTGCGGAAACAGGTCAGCGTGCCTGCGGCCATTGGACTCTGGGTTGAAACCACGCTGATGCTGCCGATCGCACTGGTGTTTTTATTCTGGCTGGTCTTCAGCGAGGGCATGCGGCCTGCCATGCAAGTGGCCCAACTCGCCATGGGCGGCGTGATCAGCGTCGTGCCCTTGGTCTTTTTTGCTGCTGCTGCCTTGCGCCTGCCCCTTGCCACGTTGGGTTTTGTTCAGTATCTGGCGCCAAGCTGCGCGCTGATGCTCGCGATATTTTTATACGACGAAGCCGTGCCGGAGATCCGCTGGGTCACCTTTGGTTTTATTTGGTTGGCCTTGGCGATATTCAGTGCGGAAAATTTTCTTCATTTACGAAAACAACGCAGACTTTTGCGGGGAGGCACAGCGTGATCACACTATTTACCATGGAACGGGATTATCCCTATGGGACCCTTCGCTCCACCAATGGCAGCAAAACCAAGGTGGTGCTGGAGGAAAAAGGTCTCGCCTATCAGACTGAGACCGTGAGTCCGGGTGCTGTATGGAAAAAACTGCCGGAAATACTCGTCAAGCATCCCTTGGGCAAGGTGCCGTGGATTGAAGATGGCGATCTGGTGCTATACGACTCGACGGTCATCAATGAGTATCTGAACGAAAAGTCTGCGACTAACCCGCTACTACCCACCGATCCTGCGAAACGCGCCTTGGCAAGAGCCTTAGAGAATTATGCGGATGAGGGGGTACTGAGTAAGTTCCTGCCGCTGATTTGGATGCCCTGGTGGTCTCCGGAGGCTCAGCGCGATACCGACAGCATGGAAAAGGGGCGGCAGGGAATGCGGGAGCAGATTTTTCCGTTTTTGGAGCAGACATTGGCCGACAACGACTATCTGTGTGGTGAATTTTCGCTTGCCGACGTGCCCATGATGGCGGTAGCCATGGTGCTGGAAGTGGACGGGATGGACGTCAGTGACTTCGCTCAAACCGCAGCGTATTTGCAGCGGCTGCGTCATCGGCCTTCTTATCAAGCCATTTCTCCGAAACGCTCGGTGGCCGAAACCGCAAGATCCTAGGGTAATGCTCGTACTGGACCGATCGCGGTTCCTAGGGGGTTAGAGTGCGTTAGCTCGGGTCATGGCAGATTGCAGTGAGGCCATGCTGCGGATGTAAGGCTCAAGGCCTTTGAGCGCATTGGGTCTGTTGCGTGCAGCTTGCTCTGCGATGGCGCGGGTTTCGTAAACCCCAAGCAGTGCCACGTAATATGTGCGCCCCTTAACTTCGATCATGGCTCCGGTGAGTTCGTCGAGGGCAAGTTCTGCCATGAACGCTTTTAATTCACTCTGGGTGCTCAACGCAATCAACTGAACGGCCCAGTAAGTGCCGGGCAGATCTTGCAGTAACACGGGCCTCTCTGGTCGAAAGGAAGGCTCAGCCTCGCTGGAGCGATTGTCTGAGGCCACGGCAGGTCGCTCGTCAGGAGGGTCGGTTCCCGGAACATCGTCGGGGGCCGATTCGCCGATCGTATCCTTTGTCTGCTGGGACGGCGTGCTTTGCGGCTGGGACCAGTCGAACTGCTTTCTTTTGCGCTGAGCTTCGCGCTGTTGAATGTCAGCAATGGTGCGACGCTTGCACGACCAGGTTTGCAGGCCCTCTTCGCAGTGCCAACTCGTGACGCTGTCCTTGGGATCTTCGCCGGCTCGGCTTGGCTCGTTCGCCGTGTTTTGCTGAGGCGCACCGCTGCTGCAGCCCACAACAAGGAGTGACAGAGCGGCGCAGAGAAAACGGGTGATCACGTTGGTTTGCATGGAATTGGTGGCTTGCTACCGAGTCTGGATCTTTTACACCAGACCATAATGTAGAAACGCCAAGGCGTATGTCCAGTGCAGTTTTGTATAACTTGAGCCTTTTTCTGTGGCGTCTTTGGCTTGCGGTAGTGACTCTTTTCGCCTAATTTTTGGTGTCGTATAGCCGGTAAACGCCGCATGCGCTCTGCCGGGTATGACACGTGACTTGACCTCGTACTGCAAGGAAGCCGTCATGCTATCGACTCTGTCTGACTTTGAACGCGTACCTCGTATCCTTCGCCTGAACATCGCCGGTCAGCCGGTAGAGTGGGTGCCTTGGCAGGAAGCGGTGTGTCTCTATGCGCGTGATCTGGTGATTTGGACCGTGGGTGATCCGCTGGTGACGATTCGGGGCGGACACTGCAAACATAGCGGTGAGCGCAGTTCTCAAGACATCCACAGCATCATCGCTTGCGATGGCAGGGTGGTGACGCGGCGAGTCTCCCAAACGCCGCCATTAACCAATCCCGCCTTGTTTAAGCGAGACGGCAACACGTGTTTGTATTGTGCAAAGCAGCTGAGCGATGCGGAGTTAACCCGTGATCATGTGGTGCCGGTATCTCGAGGTGGTGCGGATTCCTGGGACAACGTGGTCGCAAGTTGCCGGCGCTGTAATCATTTGAAGGGCAATCGGGTTCTGGAAGAAATTAGCCTCGAGTTGCTGGCGCTTCCCTACGTACCGAATTACTCGGAGTACTTAGCGCTGATTAATTCGGGTCGAATACTGGGCGATCAGATGGCGTTTTTAAGAAAAAGCTTTGGCGCCGATAGCCGTCTGATTCAACAGTGACCTTTTCGTGCTGATAGCGGTTAACGGAAGCCCTTGATGACATCATGCTCATAGAGCCAATCCTGCTGCTGCAGGGCTATTTCCGGCAGCAATCGGTTTTGCAGGGCGGTTCCCACATGCTGTTGAAAACGGCGCGCTGTCGACGGCTGTGTCAGTCGAGTGAGATGGGCGTACATCTGTGCTAACGATTTACGATGGCGCGGACGGCGGAAACGCTCGTAGGCCGCCAGCCCATCGCCGATGTCTTCTTCGTAATTCTCCATCATCCGCGATAGAACCCAGGCATCCTCCATGGCCGTGTTGCCGCCATCAACTTTGCAGTGCAAGGGTATTTGCAGCGCGTCGCTTGTATAGGCCACCCGGCCGGCGAACAGGGTGTTCTTCGCCTGAAAGCTGCCGAGATCAATCCCACCGGCGTGTGTCTTGGCATCCAAGGCTTGATGCAAGCTGGGGTGCCAGTCTGCTTCGTCAAAGGCCAGATCTGATGGGGTCACGAAACGGAAGTGCACGCGTTCTGTATCTGATAATTGTTCGATGTATTGCCCCTTGCCGCGCCAGAGGACATTGGCTCGTCGTAGCGGGTGATCCGGGAGCGACGCTTCAAAGACGGTATAAGGTGCACCTTGTGGTGATTCTGCGGATCTCGGCGCGCAGACGATTGTCAGTTCGTTGTCTTGTTCGATCGCCTCGAGACTCTGGCTGGCCAGGAGGGGGTTGGCGATGTCATTTTCCAAGCGATTGATGAGAGATCGCGTACCGAAGTTGACCAGTGGGGCGCCGTATCGCTGTTCGTAGAATTCCCCCAGGGGCAGTTCGGCCAGCAAGTAGGCACTTTTGGCAAATCGAACCTGCTGCCGGTCTGGCCGGTAGCCCAAGGCGTCTATGGTGTCTGGTGCGAGGGCTCTTAGGAGGCGACTGACGTTGGCCCCTAGGCTAAGGATGGGCGAACGACCGCGGGATTCTGCCGGCCCGGCATAGCGGGTTATTTCCTGGAAACCGCCTGCACCGCAGGCGAGAGCCGCGACTTGGGCGGCGAGGGATTCACCGATAATGGCAACGGGATACATAGGGCTCGCTGGCGCGCCTAGATCTTGCGCCAGCGCGTACCCTCGCGGGAGTCTTCCAGTTCAATACCCGAAGCCAGCAGTTCATCGCGAATACGGTCTGCGCCGGCGTAATCGCCATTTGCACGAGCGGCCTTACGCTGTTCGATCAAGGCCTCAATGGCGTCAGCAGCGAGAGATTCTGAATCCCCGGGCTGGCCTTGAGTGAAGTAATCGTCAGCATTCTGATGTAACAGCCCCAGCAGCCAGCCGCCGGCAAGCAACTGTCTGCGCGCCGCCGCCTTTGCCACCTCGTCGGTTGTCCGGCGCATGTCGGCTGCTAACTCGTGCATGGCAGCCAAAGCCTTAGGCGTATTCAAATCGTCGCAGAGCGCGTTTACGACGGTCTCGGGGAATTCCTCTTGGGCCAGCTTCTCCATGTCGGTACTGGTCAGTGGGTTGATATCGGCTGCGTCCCGTAGTCCTTGATACAGGCTGTCCAAGCTCGCTCGGGCTTGGGCTAACAGCTCATCAGACCAAGTGAGTGAAGAACTGTATTGACCGGAGAGCAGCGCATAGCGCAGGACTTCACTGCGGTGCTTTTCCAGCAAGCTACGAATGGTCAACACGTTGCCGACGGACTTGGACATTTTTTCCGTGCCGAGATTCAACATACCGTTGTGCAGCCAGTACCTTACATAGCCCGGGTTGTCATTGGCGCAGCGGCTTTGGGCAGCCTCGTTTTCGTGATGGGGAAAGGTGAGGTCAGAGCCGCCCCCATGAATGTCGATGGTATCGCCCAGATGTTTTTTCACCATGGCAGAGCATTCGATATGCCAGCCGGGACGACCGCGTCCCCAGGGGCTGTTCCAGCCGGGTTGATCTTCCGTAGAAGGTTTCCAAAGCACGAAGTCCTTGGGGTCTTTTTTGTATCCGGCCACTTCGACCCGAGCACCATCAATCATGTCCTCCAGCGAGCGCTTGGACAGCGATCCGTATTCCGGGTCAGACGGTACGTGAAACAGCACATGGCCTTCACTGGCGTAGGCATGTTCTTTCGTAATCAGCGTTTCGATCATGTCGATGATTTCAGCAATATGATGCGTTGCCTTGGGTACGACATCGGGTGGCCGCACACCCAAGGCCGTCACATCCTCTTGGTAAGCCTGTGAATAGCGATCCGCAAGGGTCTGGATATCCTCACCATTGCTGGCCGCTGCAGCATTGATCTTGTCGTCAATGTCGGTGATGTTACTGACGTAAGTGACCTTGGGGTAACGTGTGCGCAGCAGGCGGGTCAGCACGTCAAAGACCACGGCGGGGCGGCCGTTACCAATGTGAACATAGCTATAAACCGTTGGGCCGCAGACGTAAATGGACACGTGCTCCGGGTTGGCCGGAACAAATGTTTCCTTTTTGCCGGACAGCGTGTTGTGGAAAACGATTTCGGCTTGGCTCATGTTGCGGTCAGGCTCCAGTATCAAAAAATTGTGGATCGGAATGTCGGGCGCGGGCTAGCTTACGGGTTCGCTGTCGACAACAACACTGTCGCCGCGTACCTCGAGATAAAAACAATTCGCGCGATGCGTATGACAGGCTGGGCCCAGCTGGTTTACGGCGAGCAATATAGCGTCGGCGTCGCAATCGAATCGCAATGAAACCAGACCTTGGGTATTGCCCGATGTGTCGCCTTTGCGCCACAGCGCTTGGCGGCTGCGCGAGAAATAAACGACCTGACCGGTGGCCAGGGTCTGTTCAATGGACTCGCGATTCATCCAAGCCAGCATCAGCACGGTGCCCGTGGCGTGATCCTGAGCAATCGCGGGCACCAAGCCTTGTTCGTTGAAGGGAACCCAGTCGAGAAAAGTGTTTAATTCGACTTGGGTGCCTAGAGTGGCGTTCTCTAAATCCTTGACGCTATTCATCGGTGGTTCCAAAACGCTGAGCCAGGTACCGATAAACACTGCGTAACGCCATGGCCTCTCCACCTTCAGGACGGCCGGGGCGCTTGCGAATGTTGAACGCCATGACATCGAAGTGAACCCAGGGCACGTCGTCGATAAAGCGTTTGAGAAACAAGGCCGCGGTGACTGCACCGGCATAGGGGGATGCTGCAGAATTCACGAGATCGGCAATATGACTCTTGATCATATAGTCGTAGGCGTCGTGCAATGGCATCGGCCACACCGCGTCGTCCTCGGCTCTGCCCAACCGCATCAGTTCCTGTCCTAGCGCGTCATCGTTGCTGAACAGGGCTCCGATTTCTGCGCCCACGGCGCCTCTCGCTGCCCCGGTCAGGGTGGCGTAGTCGACTATGAGCTCAGGCTTTTCACTGCTGGCCATGGAGAGTGCATCGCAGAGCAGCAACCTGCCTTCGGCGTCGGTGTTGTCGATTTCCACGGTCAGGCCCTTATGGGTATGCAATACGTCGCCGGGTCGGAAGGCGTTGCCGGCTACCGCGTTTTCCGCAGCGGGTATCAACAGTCGTAGCCTGATGGGTAGTCCTTGAGACATCACGAGATAACCGAGGCCCATGGCAATGGCCGCTCCGCCCATGTCCTTTTTCATCCAGCGCATACCGCCGGAAGGCTTCATGTTTAAGCCGCCACTGTCGAAGGTGACTCCCTTGCCGACGATGGTGATTTTCGGGTGATCGGGATTGCCCCAGGTCAGATCCATTAGGCGGGGGGCATCGGCTGCTGCCCGACCGACGGCGTGAATAGCGCCGCATTCTAAATCCAGCAGCGCGTCACCGACGGTGGTGTTGATCTCGGCGTCAAAGGTTTCTGCCAGCGCTTCCACTTCCGCTTGTAGGTGCGAGGGTGCCATATCCTGAGCTGGTGTGTTGATCAAATCCCGAGCCAGATTCGACGCAGCAACCGTGTTCACGAGTTCGGCGGCATCGGCGCTATCCGGCAGGATCAATTGCGCCGGCTGACGGTCGGCCTGCTTGTAACGATCAAACCGGTAGCTGCCCAATCCCCAACCCAGCAGGGCGATAAAAGAAGCGTCATCGGTCAGACGATAAACTCCCTCTGGCAGCAAGTAAGGCAGGTGGCCGAGGGTAGATAGTGAATCCGCGCCGGTGCTGCCGATGACGCCCTGACCATTTTCCAGCCAGGCAACCTGTCCCGCCTTACCGGTGAAAGATTGGCGCTGAAGCCATTGCTGATCTGAGGCATTCAACCCATCGACAAAGTCATTCAAAGACTCGCTGCTGATTACCTGCAGGAGGATAGCGGTGTCAGTGCTGTCGGATGGTAGCAGCCCGGTGCTGGTGTATGCGTCGGCGTTCAGTTCTTGCATGTGTTTGGTGTTCTCGAATTGCGGCGTATTGCCGATGGTGGGTTACGGCCAAGCTTAGAGCTGGCGAACGGGGATATGCTCTAACCCCAGATTGTTTTTTTCAAAGACGCGATCTGCTCGATAGCTCGAGCGCACAAGCGGCCCGGAAGCGACCTCGGTGAAACCCAGTCCCAGTCCAAATGTCCTGAATGCGTCGAAGGCTTCCGGGTTAACCCAGCGGTCAACGGGTAAGTGGTTCTTCGTTGGCCGCATGTATTGCCCTAGGGTCACGATGTCGACCTGATGGGCCCTCAGCGCTTCCAGCGTTTGCTTGATTTCATCGTCTGTTTCGCCAATACCGAGCATTATGCTGGACTTGGTCAAAACCTCCGGTCGAACCCGTTTGGCGTGAGCGAGCACGTCCAACGTTTGTTGATAACCCGCTCTGGGATCCCGCACCACATGGGTCAGTCGCTCGACGGTTTCGACATTTTGGGCAAACACCTGCAGGCCGGAGTTCACGACTTTGGCGACGGCTTCTTGGTCGCCATTAAAATCAGGCGTCAGTGCCTCTACTGCCGTTGTCGGATTGAGAGCGCGAATTGCTTGGACGCAGGCAGCGTAGTGAGCGGCGCCACCGTCGGGCAAGTCGTCGCGGTCCACCGAAGTAAGGACCACGTAGTTCAAGCCCATCAGTTTCACCGACTGCGCTGCATTGGCAGGTTCTTCCAGATCCAGCCAGCCTTTTGGATTGCCCGTGTCGACGGCGCAAAAACGGCAGGCGCGGGTACAGGTCGCGCCCATCAACATGATGGTGGCGGTGCCGTGGTTCCAACATTCGCCAATGTTCGGGCAGTGCGACTCTTCGCATACGGTTGCGAGACGGTGTTTGTTGACGGTCTCCTTGACTGAGCGATAGCGCTCACCGCCACCCACAGAAACGCGTAACCAAGGCGGTTTACGCTCAATGTCCGTGAGCGCATCAACGCCGGCTTTCACGCCATTTTTGATGGCCTTGAAACCCTGGGGGGTG
>MDSV01180851.1_pt1 | contig 11636 bp, 10 predicted proteins | sample 810851 | NCBI WGS metagenome assembly MDSV01 (sample SAMN05326640, study PRJNA326480) | marine metagenome | isolation source: seawater | place: Atlantic Ocean: North East | collected 2012 | reverse complement strand
TTTCTAAGTGTAATTAAACAAATTAAGAAAATAAATAAAAAATTAGAAATTAATGTATCAAATTATTTAAAAAACTTAATTTATATTGAAAATTTACAAAATTTAAAAAAAAAAATTTTAATTTCTTCAGGTCTACCTTCAGAAAAAAACAGAAACTCAGGAGGTGGTTTATATGAAATTAATTTAAAAGGAAATTTTTATGAAATAAAAAAAGTTTATTCTGGAATAGTACATGGAATAATTAAAATTAAAAATAGTTTTGCAATTTCAGACTCCACCAATGGAATTATGTTATTAGATAAAAATTATAAAATTGTTAAAAAAGGAAAGTACCCATTAAATACTAGAGCTCATGGAATTGCATTTGATCATATAAGTAAAAGATTTTATGTTGCATGTTCCTTAACAGATCAAATTAAAATCTTCGACAAAGATTTGAATAATAAAGGATTTATTTCAATATCAAATAAATTTAAAGAATATAAATCTGCACAACACCACATAAACGATATTATTGTAAAAGATAAATTTTTATACATTTCAATGTTTTCTCTATCTGGAAATCATAAGCGCAATGTATATGACGGTGGAGTTATTGAATTTAATTTAAAAAATAAGAAAGTTACAAACAAACTTTATGGAAATTTAAAAATGCCTCATAGTATAAAATATATAAATGACAGTTTTGCTGTGTTAGACTCATTAAATGGAAATTTATTTTTAGGTAATGAACTGTTCGCGACATTTAATGGATTTTCTAGAGGATTAAGTTTTGATGGCGTATATTATTATATTGGTCAAAGTAGAAATCGCAATTTTACGCTTGTAGATAGTAAGAAGAATAATATTTCAATAGACAATACAATATTAATTTATGATGCAAAAAATAGAATATCTAGAAATCTTTATTTACCTTTTTCAATTGCTGAAATTCATGAAGTGTTAGTGCTAGATTAGTTAAAAAATTATGAAAAGTATTTAATTATTTTATGAAAAAAATTATAAGATATGGTTCACATTATTTAAATAGTGAAGATATTAAAAGAGTAACTAGATCTCTTAATTCTAACTCAATTACTCAAGGTTTGGAGATTAAAAATTATGAAAATTTGCTTTGCAAGTATTTTGGATCAAAATATGCTGTAGCACTCTCAAGTGGAACGGCCGCTTTACATTTAGGTATAAAGTCATTTAGATTAAAAAAAGGTTTAAAAGTAATAACCTCACCAATTACTTTTATTGCGACAGCAAGTTCAATTTTAATGAATGATTTAATTCCTGAGTTTGCTGATATAAATAGTAAAACATATACATTGGATCCAAATTTTGTAGAGGATAAAATTAAAAAAGATAAAAAAATAAAAGTTATCATAGGTGTAGATTATGCAGGTCATCCATGTGATTGGGAAGCATTCAAATACTTAAAAGAAAAATATGGATTATATTTAATTAATGATAATTGTCATTCTATGGGATCGAAGTATTATGGTAAAAAAGATTATGCTATAAAATTTGCTGACATTGTAACGCAAAGTTATCATGCTGTAAAAAATATCACTACCGGAGAAGGTGGTGCAGTACTCACTCAAAGAAAAAAAATTTCAGATTTTATTTTGAATCAAAGGTCTCATGGAATGATAAAAAATTCATATTTAAAAATAAATAAAGGTTTATGGTATTATAATGTTTATGATTTAGGGTATAATTATAGAATAACTGATTTTCAATGTGCACTAGGATCCTCCCAGCTGTCTAAATTGAATAAATTTGTCAAAAAAAGAAGATTATTATCAAATTTTTATAATAGAAGTTTTGGTGATTATAAAGATTTATTTACAATTCCTAATGTTAATGAAAAAAAATATTTTCATTCATTTCATTTATATCCTCTTTTAGTTAATTTTAATAAATTAAAAATTGACAAGAAATCATTTTTTAAAAAAATGTTAAAAAAAGGTTTTAGCTTACAAGTTCATTATATTCCACTTTATAAACAACCGTTTTTAAAAAAAATAATAGACAAAGGAAAATATCCATTTTCTGAAGAATTTTATAGCAAAGAAGTTTCTCTTCCAATTTATTTTAATCTAAAAAAACAAGATCAAAAAAATTTAATAAATAAAATTTTTGAAACATTAAAAATAAGAAATATATATTAATTAAATTTATATATATGTTCAAATTAAGTTTTTTTTTTTTAATTAAATGTTATAAAGTTTTTATAAATACTTAAACATGATTTTAAAATTTACTTGGATTAAGTGAAAAATATATTTAAAAATAAAACTATTTTAATAACTGGTGGAACAGGCAGTTTTGGCAAAAATTTTATATTGAGGTTACAAAAAAATTACCAAAATATTAAGAAGGTTATAATTTATAGTAGAGATGAATTAAAGCAGCAGGAATTTTCTCAAGTTTTAAAACCATCATTTAAAAGAAAAACGAGGTTCCTGTTAGGTGATGTAAGAGATTTTAGAAGATTTTCATGGGCAGTGAATGATGTTGATATTGTTCTACATGCTGCTGCTCTTAAGCAAGTGCCAGCTGCTGAATATGATCCATTTGAGTTTATTAAAACAAATATAGTAGGAGCCCAAAATATTATTGAGGCTTGTTTGAACTCAAAAGTTCAAAAAGTTATTGCATTATCTACAGATAAAGCGGCTTCTCCAATAAATTTATATGGAGCAACAAAGCTTTGTTCTGATAAATTATTTTCATCAGCGAATAATGTTGTTGGAAAAAAAAAAATAGAATTCTCTATTATAAGATATGGAAATGTAATGAATAGTAGAGGGTCTGTTATTCCATTTTTTAAAAATCTTAAAACAGATTTTTTTCCTATAACAAGTAAAAACATGACAAGATTTAACATAACCATAGATCAAGCAATTGATATGGTATTGTGGGTAATAAAAAAATGTAGAGGTGGAGAAATATTTGTTCCTAAGCTACATAGTTACAGAATTCAAGATTTGACAAAAGCAATTGATCCAAATAAAAAAATTAAAATTATTGGTTTAAGACCTGGAGAAAAAATGCATGAGGAAATGATATCCTCCGGCGATAGTTACAACACTGTTGATTTAGGAAAGTATTATGCAATACTAAATCCTTTGAATAAAAAAGTTTTTAGTAGTTATAAAAAATATAAAAGAATGAAACCAGGTTTAAATTATAATAGTAAAGATAATAAATTTTTAAAAATTAAAGACTTAAAAAACTTATTAAATAAAAATACATAAATTTTTTTTAAAAAGTAATTATTTCATCAAATTTAATGATATTTAATAATTAAATTTAGTCATACTATGAAAAAAATAATTTTTTATTCTTTTGATAACTATTCTCCTTTTTTGGAAATTAACAATGAACTTATACAAGAATATCTAAACAAAAATTATAAAGTTTATTATTTTTTTTTAGGTCACAAGCTTTATAAAAATTATAATTTTATTTGGCCAAGATTCAAAATAATAAACAAATTTTTAAAAAGATTTCTTCCAGAAATAAAAGCAATTAATTTATTAAGAAATAAAAAAAATTTAATTTATTCAGATCAAATTATGATTAAAAATTTTAAGATAAATCAAAATAAATTAAATTCAACTTATAAAATAAAAAAATTATATTACAAAAATTTTGATGTGGGTGAAGCTATCTTATCAAATCTAGTTAGTTTCGAGAAAGTTTCAAGTTTAGATTTTAGCATAAACACAAAAAAAATAAAAAAATTTTATTCATGTGCAATCTCTTTGTATCAAAAAGCACTAGATGATATCGATAAAATAAAACCATCAAAAGTTTATATTTTTAATGGTAGATTTGTATACCCAAGATCAATAATAAGAGCATGCCAAAGCAAAAACATTAGATTTGGTTGCTATGATAAAGGTGTTTCAAACAAATCCTTTAGAATTAGGAACTACGATTGGATAAATAAATTTGAATTACAGAAAAAAATACAAATTTTATGGAAAAAAAAGAAAAATAAAAAAAACTTTAAAAAAATATATAAAAAATGGTTTGAGGATAGAAAATCTAATAAATTTGATTTACAAACCGATCAATCATATACGGTTGATCAAAACTTAAATTTTAAAAAATCTAATCAAAAAAAAATAATTTCATTTTTTACCTCTTCAGATGATGAAAAAGTTGCATTAGGAAGTGAATGGATAAGTTATTTTGACTCACAAGTTAAAGCCATAGAGGCACTCATAGCATCAATTGATTATAGATTATTTAATTTAGTGATTAGAGTTCATCCAAACGTAGCTTTTAAAGCAGAAAGTGAGAAAAGAATTTGGATAAATTTAAAAAAAAAGTACTCAAAAAATAAAAATATTCAATTCATCTTATATGATGATAAAATAAAGTCATATTCTTTACTAGATGAATCAAAAGTTATTGTAACCACAGGTTCAACCATTGGGATAGAAGCAACTTTTTATTCTAAACCAAGTATATTATTATCTCCATCGCAGTATGATATTTGTAAAGGATATTTTATTGCAAAAAACAAGTTAGAGTTGAAGAAGCTGCTTAAGAAAAATTTAAAAGCTAAAAATAAATATTCTTTTATGCCTGCAATCAATCAAAAGATAAATGAAGGAACAAGAAAATATAGATTTACAACTTCTAATAAAAATTTTTCTAGAGTATATTTTAAAGATATTCAATTAAATAAAAAATCATTTTATTTAAAATTATTATTTGCAATATTAAGAATATATTAATTTATAAAATTTTATAATGGTTTATTTCCATTTTAAGTTCTTTATTAAGTTTTTCTTTAATAAGTATATTTTGATCTGTACTAAATTCAAAATTAGAATATCTATTTGAATATTCGGAAATTTCACTAACATTCTTGTTTTCATTAATATTTATTGATAGATCTAAAATTTTTTTATCTACATTTTTTTCAAAATATCTAAAAATTTCAAAAATATAATCAAATTTATTATTTATAAATGACTCATATTTTATAATTTTCTTATTTTGATGTTCAATACAGAACTTGAAAAATTTTTTATAGTCACTAATTGCTTTATCAAGTTTTCTATTAAGTTCATTGGTATTTACATCTTTTCTTCTACTAACATGATGACCAAAATTTACCATTAGTTTTGTCCACGAAACACAGACATTATTTGGATCTCTTATTAAAAAAATACATTTTTGATTTTTGTTAAATTTAATAAACTCATTTGTTTCGACTGGATAATGAGAAACATATATATGATTATAATCATAATGTTCAAATTTAAATATATTTTTTTCTAATAGTAAATTCAAATTAAGTGGAACCTTGTTATAAACAAAATTGTTAAAATAAAATTTGTCTTTCTCGTTTATAAATTTAGGTACACCGTTTCCTCTTTTTTCACTTATTTCATAATATGAATTTAATATTCCACCTAATAAAGTTGACCCAGATCTGGGAAATGCAAAAATATGTTTAATTTTTGAATAATTAATCTCTTTATTAAAAAGTAAATTAATTAATTTTTTTCTAAATTTGTTCTGTCTGTCTTTAATTATTAAATTTAATAATTGTTTATGATATAGTGATTTTATTCCTTTCTTTTCAAAATAATCTGGAATTAAATCAAGAAACCCTTTTTTCTTAAGAAAATATAAAACATCAATTAATGATTTATTGAAATTATTTTTTATTAATTTAAACATTTTTTATTTATAAGCTTGTTAATAAAAAAAAAAATAAAAAAAATATGAAAAAAATTTTAGTTACCGGTTGTGGTGGTTTTATAGGTAGCAATTTTGTTAGTAGACATTTAAAAAGTTTTAAAATAATAGGAATTGATAATCTCTCAAGAAAATCCTCAAAAAATAATATTAAAAAATTCATAAAAAATAAGAATTTTACGTTTATTAAGGGGGATATTAGAAAATATAATTTCATTAAAAAAATTTTTTTGAAACATAAAAATTTCTACTTAATCAGTCATCAAGCAGGACAAGTTGCAGTAACTACGAGTTTGCTAAATCCAAGAGAGGATTTTGAAAGTAATTTATTAGGAACATTTAATCTTTTAGAAGCAACAAGAAAATATTCGAAAAATTCTATTTTTCAATTTTCATCTACAAACAAAGTATATGGTGATCTTAAGAAAGAAAAAGTTGCTCTTTATAAAAACAAATATATTTTAAAAAATAAAAAAAAGGGAGTCTCTGAAAATCAAAAGTTAAATTTTTTATCACCTTATGGTTGTTCAAAAGGTGCAGCTGATCAATATGTTCTCGATTACAGTAGAGTTTTTGGAATAAGAGCAACAGTTTTTAGACAATCATGTATATATGGTATTTCTCAAATTGGAGTAGAGGATCAAGGCTGGGTTTCATGGATTTTGATTGCTGCGATATTAAATAAAAGAATTAATATTTTTGGTGATGGTTTTCAGGCTAGAGATATTTTATGGGTAGATGATTTAATTGATGCTTATATTAAAGCGTATAAAAATATAAAAATAACTAATGGAGAAGTATATAATATTGGTGGTGGGAAAAAAAATATTTTAAGCATTAAAGAGGTTCTAGATAAATTAAAAAAAAATAAAATAGATTTACAAAAACCAATTTATAAATCTGAGAGAAAAGCTGATCAAAAAATTTTTTGTTCTGACAATTCTAAAATTTTTAAAGATTTGAATTGGCTACCAAAAGTTTCCAAAAAAGATGGGATTAATCGTTTGCTTGATTGGATTATAAAAAATAAGTTATCAATAACCAAAAGTATCAAGTAAATGATTTCTGTAATCATTCCTACTCATAATAGATGTGATCAAGTAAAAAAATTATTAGAAAATATTGATGAATTAAAAAATGAAATTAAATTAGAAGTAATCCTAGTTGATAATAATTCATCTGACGAAACCTACAAAGTCGTAAATAAATTTAATTTTATAAAATATGTTTTTGAAAAAAATACAGCTTTTACCAGAGCAAGGTTAACAGGTGCTTTAAATTCTTCAAATGAGATTTTATTATTTTTAGATGATGATGTGATTGTAGGAAAAAATTCATTCAATGAAATTATAAATATTTTTCACAATGAAAAAAATTGTGGACTAATAGCAGGTAGAATAGATCCATATTATGTAACTAAGCCTCCTGAATGGGTATTGAAGTGTCAAAATGAATTTAATGGTTGGTCATTATTTCATAAAGGAGAAAAAGAAAAATTTGTTGATGGTGCTGCAGGACCAATGATTGCGATCAAAAAAAGTCTATTTTTTGATGTTGGAGGATTTGAGCCAGATACAATAGGAGTTGAAACAAATCACAAAGATGGATTGTTTCAAAAACTCTATATCGGTCCAGGAGATTATGGTTTGTGTTATAAAGTTAAACGAAAAGGGTTCAAGATTAAATACTCGCCACTAGTTAGATGCCAACATATAATTCCAAAAAATAGAATGACTATTTCATTCTGGAGATCAAGGTTATTAGGAGAAGGACAAGTAGAAGCCATAACAGACTTACAATTATTTAAAAAAAATAAATTAGATTTATTTTTTAAAAAATCTTTTTACAATTTTATGTTTTTTCTATTTCTATTTCGATTAAAGAAAGAAATATATGAGGATAAAAACTATATTTTTAGTCGGAATGAGCTTTGGTTAAAATTTTTTAAATCTTATTTAGATTGTAATAATATTTTGAAAAAAAATACAGGATTACCAGATTTTTTATGGAAAATTGCAACAGAAGGTGTTCCAGATGAGAATTATCAAGAAATAATAAATAAATTACCTAAACAGTATTTATTAATTAACAATGTGAGCTATTTCTATGATGACGAACCAATAAATAAAAAAAATTTTAATAATAAAATAAATTTTTCTGGTAGGGTAAATTTTAATTTAATGTATATTGCTTTTGGGTCTCTAATATTTTTTATGAGATTTATTAAAAAAGTTTTTTTGAAATTGTAAAATAAAATGGATTTATTGAACAATAAAGTTGCAATAGTTACTGGTGCTGCAGGTTTTATGGGGCTGCAGCATGTGAACGCAATTTTGAGCAATGGTGGAAAAGTTGTTCTTATAGATGTTGATCAAAAAAAATTAAATCAGGTAAAAAAAAAAATTAAAATAAAAAAAAATATTCTTCTTCTTAAGGCTGATATAACAGATGAAAATAAAGTTAAATATTGTTTAAAAAAAATATTAAATAAATTCAAAAGTATTGATATTTTAATTAACAATGCGTCTTTAGATTATCCACCAAAAAAAAATAATAAAAAATTTAAACTAGAAAATTTTAAAACATCAGATTTTTTGTCTGATATCAAAGTTTCTTTATTGGGTTCATTCATTTGTACTAAAATTTTTGGAAGTTATATGACAAAAAAAGGTGGTGTGATTTTGAATATAGCTTCAGATCTTGCATTAATTTCACCCGACCATAGAATCTACAACAAAGACGAAAAAAAATTAGATTTTGTAAAACCAATAACATATTCTATATCAAAGCATGGCATCTTAGGTTTAACCAAATATACTGCTACTTATTGGGCTAATAAAAATATAAGGTGCAACACTTTAGCTCCTGGAGGTATTTATAATAATCAAAATAAGAAATTTCTTAATAAAATTAAAAAATTAATACCACTAGGTCGTTTAGCAAAATATGGTGAATATCAAAAAGCAGTTTTGTTTTTAATATCAGATCAATCATCTTATATGACGGGATCAACGCTAGTAATCGACGGAGGCAGAACAATATGGTAAAAAAAAACGATCTGCTTATTAAAAATTTAAATGATACAATTAATGGTTTAAACATCATTAAAAAAAATGGTCTATTAAAAAAAGTTAACCTATTATCCTCGTTAATTCTAAAAACCTTAAATGAGAAAAAAAAAATTATGTTCTGTGGTAATGGAGGATCAGCCAGTGAAGCATCTCATATAGCAGCAGAATTTGTTGGAAGGTATTTAAAAGAAAGAAAAGAGCAATCAGCTATTTCTCTTTCTACGGATAATTCAATTATTACTGCGATTGGTAATGATTATAGTTTTGATGAAATTTTTTCAAAACAAGTAAACGCCATAGGAAAGGCCAATGATATTTTAATTACCTTATCCACAAGTGGAAAAAGTAAAAATATAATTAAAGCTCTAAGAGTTGCAAAAAAACAAAGGATTAAAACAATTTTGTTCACTGGAAAAAAAAAATTTAAATATCCAAATTTAATTGACATAGAAATTAATGCGCCCGCAGACAGGGTTGATAGAATACAGGAGTTACACCTTGTTTTATTACATAATTTATGCGAATTAGTTGAAAAAAATTTAAATTAATGAATATGTATTTAATAGCTGAAATTGGAATTAATCATAATGGTGATTTAAAAATAGCAAAAGAATTAATAAGAAAGTCAAAAGATGCAGGTTTTGATGCTGTAAAATTTCAAAAAAGAGATATTGGTCAGGTTTATTCAAAAAATTATCTAGAAAGCTTTAGAGAAAGTCCTTGGGGGAATACGCAAAGAGATCAAAAAAAAGGTTTAGAGTTTGAGAAGAAGGAATATGATGAAATTGACAACTATTGTAAAGAATTAAATATTGATTGGTCAGCTTCAGCTTGGGATCTAAATTCACAAAAATTTTTACAAAATTATGATTTACCTTTTAATAAAATAGCTTCTCCTATGCTTACTTTTTCTGAATTACTAGAAATGGTTTCCATAGAAAATAAAAAAACATTTATATCTACAGGAATGTCTACAATGAAAGAAATTGAAAATGCAGTTGACATTTTTACAAAGAACAATTGTGAATTCGAATTAATGCACTGTAATAGCAGTTATCCAATGAACGAGGAAGATGCTAACCTAATGTGTATCCCGATGTTAAAAAATAAATTTAATTGTAATGTGGGGTATTCAGGACACGAAAGTAGTTTACTAAAAATTTGTACTACAGCCGTGGCTCTTGGAGCTACTTCATTAGAAAGACACATCACTTTAGACAGAGCAATGTATGGTTCCGATCAAGCTGCATCTATAGAAACTGGAGCCTTAAGTAATTTTGTTGAGACAATAAGAAAGATTCCGACGATAATGGGGAATGGTATTAAGACAGTAACTGAAGAAGAAAAAAAAATCAAAGAAAAACTTAGATCTTTAAATCAATAAATGTCAGAGTACCCTGTTCTAATCACAGTAAGGACAAGCTCCTCTAGATTACCCAGAAAATGTTTATTGCAATTTGGAGAAACAAATGTGATCTCATATGTTATAAAAAGAGCTAAAGAAAATGGTTTAACACCTATCTTAACAACTACCAAAAATAAACCGGATGATATTTTATGTGAAATTGCAAAAAAAAATAAAATTAAATATTTTAGAGGATCAGAACATAATAAACTTAAAAGATGGTATGATGCTGCAAAAAAATACAAATTAGATTTTTTTCATACAGTAGATGCTGATGATCCTTTTTTTTGTGGACAACAAGTAAAAAAAAGCATCAAAATACTTCAAAATAACAAGCTAGATGTTGTTTATCCATCTTATGTTTCATCTAAAGGAGAGGCTTCCGAAGGTTATTCAATCAATGTAGATTTTTTAAAACGTAAACTTAAAAATTTTGATAAACAAAACATTGATACAGAAATGATAAATTCATTTATTGAAAATGGAAAAAAAAAATTTTTACCAAATTCAAAATATATAACTAAATCGAGGCTTACACTTGATTATTATGAGGATTATATATTTTTGCTTACAATTAAACTTATTTTAAAAAAAAATATAACTAGAAAAAAAATTTTTTTTCTTTTAAAAAAAAATAAAGATTTAAAAAAAATAAATTTTTTTCGTAATATAGAATGGCAATTAAAACAAAGAATGACATCTAAATGATAAATAAAAAAAAACTAAACTGGAGATTTCAAGGGAATGAGATTAACTATGTTTACGATGTATTAAAAAATGGATTTAAAGCTGGATCAGATGGTGCGTATAGCGCTAAATTAGAGGAGAAGTTTAATAAAACCCATAAAGTAAAATATTCTATTGCAGTAAATTCAGGGACCTCTGGATTATTTTCTGCACTACTTGCTTTAGGATGCAAGAAAAATGATGAGGTACTTGTTCCTGCACTTACTCCGTTAATGTGTGGCTTAACAGTTCATTACACTGGTGCTACACCAGTATTTGTTGACTCTGATCCAGATACTTTTCTGATGTGTTCAAATGATCTTGAAAAAAAAATTACCAAAAATACGAAATGTATAATGGTGGTTCATATGTATGGAGCTGTATGTGATATGAATAAAATCATGAAGTTGTCTAAAAAATATAATCTACCAATCATTGAAGATTGTGCCCAATGTTTTTTTGGCAAAGATTATAAAGGAAGAATTACTGGCACAATTGGTGACATAGGAGTTTGGAGTTTTGAAAACTCTAAACAGATAACCTGCGGAGATGGTGGTTTAGTCTCCACAAATAATAAAAAACTAGGGAAAAAGATAAGACAAATTGCTGGATTAGGTTTTAAAACAATTACAGAGTCAACGGGTAGAATTAGAGTAAATAAAGACAAATTTCAAAACCCTAATTGGACAAGATTTTCAGAGATAGGTTATAATTTTAGG
>MDSV01128242.1_pt1 | contig 11636 bp, 20 predicted proteins | sample 810851 | NCBI WGS metagenome assembly MDSV01 (sample SAMN05326640, study PRJNA326480) | marine metagenome | isolation source: seawater | place: Atlantic Ocean: North East | collected 2012 | reverse complement strand
TGAATCATTAAGTAAATAAAATGTCCAGTGATAAATTGTTGTATCATATAATTCATATGATAATTGATCAGGCCTCATACCTTCTGTAATATGTCCTTTTTCATATACCGCTATATCATCTTTTACTTGATCAATAATATCGATATATGATGATAAATCTTGTGTAGCAACAGTAGATGTTTCTGAACCAAATTTATATAGAACATCATTGAATGATTTAAAATATTCCATTTTAGAACCCGCTTTCTACATCTGCTTTACTTATAGGCATCATTTCTACAAATCCAAGAGTGACGTCAACTTCTGAAGGAAAACCTTCTTTATGAAATACACCACTTGATGCATTATATACTGTATCACATCTTTCTAAAAAACAATCAGGCACCTTTTGCATCTTTACATCTGCGTCTTTATGCAATATTCGAATTCTAAATCCATTAGGAAATCTATAACCAGCATTTTGCGCAATAACTTCTGGTAACATTTCCTTTCTAAAATGCTTTACAATTTTTTCAATTTCTACAGATTCTTGCCTTGACGTTGGAATCATTTTAAACTGAAAAGTAAACTGTCTAATTGCAACTCTGTTAAAAATAGCTCTTAAGTTAGGATTAGTTGTAGCCTGTGTGCTTAATTGTAATGCACCTCTTACTGCTTGTGGTGCAGCTTTAGCTAAACGTACAGCCGCAACTTTTCCTTCGTCTGATGCAGCCATAATGCCCCTTTTTAATACTTCTGTAAATGACGTTGCTGTATCTGTTACTCCTTGTGCAACAGATGATGCCACAGATTGGCCTTTAGCTATTCCTCCAGTTACATTTGTACCTAGTAAGCCAAGTTCAAAGGTACCGTCATATGATACAGCGTCGTTAAAGGTCATTGATAATGGTGTAAACAATGCCACAGTCGGATGTTTTTCATTTCTCAGTGTTCTGTATACAGGACCTACTTGAATTGCCTTATCAATTTGCCGTTGCTTATAATTATCTTCAATAGCTGTTGCTTCAATAGCAGCGTCTTCTGGACTAAGGCCGGCAAATTCTGAAGCCGGCACTTGACCAGCCATAATATCTTCTACAGTATCCTTAAGTGGTTTAGCTTCTAAAACAGTAAAATTTATCCTAGACTGATATGCTTCTCGATTGTCAATAGGGTAATTTAAGTCTGCCATAATAGATCCTATAGATAATTAAAATAACTCTTTCTATTTATATCAAATTATGGCATATTCAGGCAGATATCAAGTTAAGAATCCTAAGAAGTATCTCGGTGATCACACTAAAGTAGTCTATCGATCTTTATGGGAACGTGCTGCATTTCAGTGGTGCGATGCAAATCCTGATGTCAAAGGCTGGTCATCAGAAGAAGTTGTAGTACCATATTACTATGAAGTAGATAAAAGGTATCATCGTTACTTTGTAGATCTTAAAATTGTAATGAAAGAAAAAACCATATTAGTGGAAATTAAACCTGCAAAAGAAACTGAAGCACCAACTGGTCAAAAGCGTACTAAAAAATACATCAATGAAGCATTAACATATGTAAAGAATATGAATAAATGGGAAGCTGCAAACGATTATGCAAAGGATCGTGGTTGGGAGTTTCAAATATGGACAGAACATACTCTACAAGAAATGAAACTATTAACTAAACCTGTACCTGGTAAACTAAAACCTCTTAAACCGATGAAGCCATACCGTAAAAAACCTAGAAAATAGATATAAATACTCGTATGGCAAGTTTATTTCAACAGTTAGAAATCGAAGCATTCCGCGCTGGTATTACACCGCGTACTAAAGAATCTATCAGGTGGTTTCAAAGAAAAGCTGCTCAGATGGGTAAAGTTAGTCGTACCGGTGTAATGCAAGATGATGTTATCGAATTACGTAATAGACCAATTACTAAGCCATATGGTAATATGTACATGTATTTTTATGATGCAAAACATAAAGACACACTGCCATACTATGATGCATTTCCTTTAGTTATTCCTGTAGGTCCTGCAGCAGGTGGATTTTATGGTTTAAACTTACATTATTTGCCTTTACCTTTACGTGCAAAAGCACTTGATGCATTACTCGGTGAAGGTGGTTTACCATCAAAGTATGTTGCACCTATGATACATCGTTATTTGTTTAAACAAGTCCGTAGTAGGTTTGCATTAGTCGATAAGCCTGAATGGGAAATCGCTACATTTTTACCGACAGCAGACTTTAGAGGCGCAACAAAGACTTCAGTATATAGAGACTCTAGGAGCAAGATGTAATGGCAAGTGTAGATGATTTAAAAGCAGTTGCATCTGTAAAGCTTGGTTTTGCAAGACCTAATAATTTTCTAGTTACACTACCTGATTTAGGCGGGACAAGTGGTAGAGAATTAAATGTATTATGCAGATCTACTAGTCTTCCTGGTAAACAAGTGTTAACATCAGAAAGACGTATCGGTATGGAATTTCAAAAGGTTGCATACGGTTATGCAGTTGATGATGTAACAATGATCTTTTATTGTATGAATGATTACGGTGTAAAAAAGTACTTTGATGCATGGCGAGCTTTAACTGTAAGTGAAGAACCTGGTGAACTTGTATATAAAAGTAATTATGCAAAGACTGTAACTATACATCAATTAAGAAAACCTTTAGTTGGTTTAAGTAAAGCATTAGGACCACTTAGATTAAATGTAGGTATCGGTGGTGGAAGTGTATATAGTATTGAATTAAGAGAAGCATTCCCTACAACAATGAGTGCTATCGAATTAAATAACGAATTAGACGGACTAGTTGAATTAAGTATTCAGATGTCTTATACAAACTGGTATTCAGCAGCTGCTTCACAGAACTTCTTGAATGCTAGTATTAACACACCACTAGGTGGTATTGATTTAGTATAAAGGAAGTGAAATGGCTAAGAAAAGATCAAGAGCAAAGCAAGTATCAAAAGGAATTACGCATCAAAAAAGATGTCCACTTGCAAAGGCAAAACGTAGAGAATGGAATGGTTCTGATGCACAGCACTATGCAAAACTACAAGCATTTTTGGCTGGTAAAAATGTAATGTTAACAGTTGCTAATCCAAATAAAAATGAAACGAATAAGAAATTTATTCGAGTCAATGCAAAAGAAGTGTGGAGAAATGCATAATGGCATTACCTAAACTAAACAATGATGCACCATCATACAGTTTAACTGTACCTTCTACTAAAAAGACAATTAACTATCGTCCGTTTTTAGTAAAAGAGCAGCGTAATCTTTTGATTGCACTTGAATCTAAAGATCCTAAAATGGTTTTAAATGCTGTACTAACGTGTATCGAATCTTGTTCTCCAAATATTAATGCATCAAAGCTATCTACCTTTGATGTAGATTATATCTTTACACAAATTCGTGGTAAATCTGTAGGTGAAACAACTAAAATTTTATCTGAATGTACAGAATGTGGGCATGAGCATACTATAAATTTAAATTTAGATGATATTAAAATTGATCACAAACTTGTAGATAATGTTATTCCTATTACAGAAGATATTAATATTCGAATGAAATATCCTACATATGATGATCTAATGAAAAATGATTCAGTGTTTAATGAAGATAAAACCTCGGTTGAATTATTATTTGAAACTATTATTTCGTGTATCGATAGTGTACAAACTGAAGATGAAAATATTTCATTAAAAGATGAGCCTCGTGCCGAGGTTGAAGCATTTATTAATTCACTAACAAACGTACAATTAGAAAAGCTTTCTCTTTTCGTAGATGCAATGCCTTCATTAGAACATACTATAGAATATGTTTGTGAATCTTGTAGTCATGCAAACACATTAACTCTTAAAGGAATCCAAGATTTTTTTTAGTGGCCCTCTCACATGAATCGCTAGAAAACTATTATCGCACTAACTTTACAATGATGCAACATTTTAATTATTCATTGAACGATTTAGAAACTATGATACCCTGGGAGAGGGACATTTATATTATACTACTTAACGATCACATTAAAGAGCAAAACGAAAGACTTGCGCAACAATGACAACTTTAGCTGATATTAATAAAACGCTTGGCGTTGTAGTAGATAATACAAATCGTTCTAGTAATAGTCTAGAGCGCTTTATCCGTTCTATCGAACAGAAAAGAGGCGACGACTTAGAAGCTGAAAGAGAAAAGAAAGCTTCTGTTAAAAGAGAAGCAAGTCGAAGTGATGGCTCAAGTCGTACTCAAAATAATAATGCTAGTAGCGGTGGATTTGGTGGGTTTTCGTTACCTGCTGCGTTTGTATCTGGCGCAGCATTAAAAGATTTAGCCGGAGGATTAGCAAAGGGATTACTTAAAAAAGGTTTACCTGCTGCACTAGCCACAGCTTTTGCTGACGATATTGGTAACTGGGTTAAAAGCAAAACTGGTTCAACACAATTAGGTGAGGCTGCTGAAAGAGCTACACTAGGCGGTACATTTGGCTTGCTTTTAGGTAGAAGGTTTGGCGCAATAGGTTTAGCTGTTGGAGCATTAGCAACAGAAGAAAATAAAGCTGCAGCAACTGAACTTGGTCAAGCTCTTCTTAATAAAGCAAAGGACGCAAAAAATGCTATTCAAGAATGGGCAAATAGTGAATCTGCAGAAAAGCTTGCAGAAAAATTTGGCGGAGTAGGACAAAGTATTTTAGATTACGCAAAGCAATTACCAACTGCTGGAGAAATTCTTACTACTTTTCAAACTGGAGTCACCGACGGAATTACTGGATTAACCGGATTTATTAACGGTGGATTTGATGATAAAGATTTTCAAAACAATTGGATAGAAGCAGCTGCTACAATAGGAACATTTACATTCTTCTTAGCTGGTCCCGGCAAATTTATGAGAATAATTCGCTTTCTTGCATCATTTAAAGCACTTGCGGCTGGTGCAACACTTTTTGCTGCCTATAAATTTTTTAACGGTGATTTTACTGATGGTGATATAACTGAAGAAGATATTGGTGCAGCTGCTGGAGTAACAGCTGCTTTAGGACTTGCTGGAGTAAAAGCTGTACAAGCGGTACGAAGAGGTAGAAATAGTGCTCGAGCTGGTGCCACAACACCGGCAGCGCCACCTCCATCAAATGTAATTGGTAAAGTAGACGGTAAAAATGTTGTTAGATCTAGTGCTGGTAATCTAACCTTTGCGGGTGCTGATGGAAAAGCCACAACAAACGTACTAAGTGAAGCTGAAATTAAGAAATTAAATAAGAGTAAATGGTGGAGTAAATTTCCTAGATTAACTGCATTAAAAGGAATTCCTGGAACTAGTTTATTATTTACAGCAATTGACAGCGCCAGAGCAGCATCAATTATGCTAGATGAAACAAAAACCAGAGAACAAAAAATTAGTGAATTAGGACCACTTATTGGAGGTACAATAGGAACCCTTGGATTTGGAGCATTAGGTCTTGCAGTAGGAGGACCAATTGGTGCTTCACTCGGCGCAATAGGTGGATACTTTGGGGGTGGTTATGCAGGTACTAAACTAGCTGAATATCTTTTAGGTAAAAGTAGTGAATCTGAAATTATGAAAAGTATAAATGCAGACATAGAAAATCCTTCTTCGCCTGGAAGAAGAGGAACTAGAGGTGGAGCTGGTCAACCGTCTGCTACTGTAACTACTCCTCGAGCTGATAGCGGTGTTGCCGGAGGAGTACAAACTATGACTGCTCAACAATCTGCAATGGCATTTAGATCTGCAGGATCTACAAATATCGGTCAAGTGGGTGATAATACAACTAATAACGTATCTAATTCACAGCCGGTTATATTAAATAGTGGTGTAGTATTTGACCCTAACGATATGGTTTTAGCTCGCTAAAATAGAATAAGGGGACCGAAGTCCCCCTATCCGTCTTCTCCATATGTTGCACCAACTTTTGCCCGAATCTTATTCAGCGACAAGGCCCACATGGGGTTGGCTTACCTTATTCCTAATCTTGATCTGCAAGACGTGCAAAGTAAGACATAGTGTCATCTTCATCAGTAGAAGATACTTGTTCTGCAGTAATCGGTGCATGCACTGGGGTTGCAGGGGCCTGCACAGGTTCATTCATTTGAACTGTTTGTGCCATAGTCGGTGCACCCATTGCTGCAGTATTTTCACCAAGCACTCTGCTTAGTTTTGCTTTAAGATCATCATAGCTTTTGTAGTTACTTGGTTCAGTAAACTCACTAAGCGAATGTAGTTGATTATAGACTTCTTCTAGCTTGGTTTCGTCTGCATCATAAAGAGAAGATGCACTTGAAAATTCTGACTTGTCATAATTACGATATCCTTCAACTTGACGGATTTTCAATTTAAAGTCAGCACCTTCCCAAAAATCAAAAGGATTGATAGGTGTTTCATCAGCAAACGACGGCTGCATAACATCCATAATCTTGTCAAAGATCTTCTTACCAAACTTGTATAGTACTACACGACCTTCATTCGAAGGATTACCAGGATCTTGTACAACAAGAGCATTTACTACATAATGCAGACGGCGCTTTTGTTTACGTGCAGTTTCTTTATCTTCTTCAATACCAGAATTCCACAGACGAGAGTTAAGTTCGCCGACTGGATCTGCTTGACCGATTGAAGTAAGAGAGTTTTCAATATACCATAGACCGGTTGGGCCTTTAAAGCCATGGTCCCAATAACGAACCCATGGAAGATCAGATCCTTCAGATGCTGGTAGAAAACGGAGAACAGCATAACCGTTGCCGGCTTTATCTACTGTTGGTTTCCAAATACGTTCATCATCATAGTTCTTCTTTTCACCACCGCCGGTGGCTTCTGCTGCTTGAACGAGTTTGGAGATTTGATCGCGATTACGCTTTAGATTTGCAAAAGACATTTATATGTTCCTTGTATTGCTGTAATATTAACTGAAATATATTATACAACATGCATACGTTGTTGTACACTATTATATATACCCATCATTCGAAAAACGCCGAATCAAGAGTATTACCTTTTGGCAAGAAATTAAGCTGCATTGCCTCAGCTTCAAGTTTATCTTTTATAATTGGTGAGATAAACTTTTTAACATCTTCAGGCTCAATACTATTCTTATCGCATACATGGAGAATAGCATCCATGTATGGTATACGAAGATCATTTACTGTTGCTTCGATAAGTTTAGTAAATTTAGCCTTAGTAAGAAATTGTTCCTCTATCATTTATCTAGTGCTTTCAATAGAATTGTATCACCATTAAGTCTACCGTTAGGTACACTACTTTTAGTAGTTAGTTGCTTCCATGCAGTGTCTATCTGTTTAACAGACTTTGTTAGTACCACTGCTAGGAATTCGTCAGGCTTACGAAGCTTGACTGTTCTACTGTTGACGCTATCGATATTTTTAATCGACGTGCCTGAGATTTCGAAACCTCCAACGCTTTGAGTAATATACTCTGTAAGCATTCGAGACTTCGTATTGAAAGTGTATAGTCTAGTTTTACCGACTATTTGTACAGGATTAATAGAAGCGAGTTTAAATTCACCGTCTTCTTTCTTGTACTTCACTTTCGAAACTTGTTTGTCCGCAGCTTTAGGCTGTTTGACTCTCGTCTTACGTTGTGCCTTAGCTGCGGACTTAAGCTTGTCAAGATCGAGGAGCATGTCCTGACAAGCTTTTACACGGTGCTTGAGTTCTGGCTTTTTCAAGTGTGAATACCCTTCAACTGCCTGGTCACACCTGGCATGAAGAGCATCATCATAGTCTAGCAACCAGCCTTCAATCAATTGCCTTACTGGCAGAGTAGCCGAGTTTGGCAAGCCGTGCTTCTTAAACAAACTGTAGATATCGATAGTAGCTTTTTCACCTTCGATCCACTGGTCTTCTAGATCAAGAAGATCCTGCATAATAGTATTTTTAACTTTATTCTGAAGACGTTGCATTGGTGAAAGAGAAACAATATTCCTTTCAACTTTTGCTTCAGCTGCTTTTTCTTTCAGAATAATTTTACCGGTATCGATATATCCTTTTAACCGATTGACAAGACTATCATGCCAATATGTTGATCTTTCATTTGCTTCTTGACCTGATGTATACCAATAACTTGTAGCACCCATGTAAGAATGACCGAAGTTGTAATCAGGATTAGCAAGAATATTCTTTGCATCTATTTTATTGAACGTAGTACGAATGAATGATTTTACACACTCGATTGTTTCTTTACGATCAACTTCGTTTTGAAAGTAATATAGTACACTATCGAAACCTTTTTCGACAGGTGCTGCAGCTGCGCCAGTACGACGGCGTGCACGAATAGTTTTCTTTTTACGTTTTACTAATGGCATTATCGTTGCTCCTCGATAATAAAGTTAGGATCATTTTGAAGAAGTACCCACCGACCGTCAAAGCCTTTACGATTTTTAGGACCTTCGGTTTTAAACTCACTACGTAAAAGCATTGCTGGTGAACCTTTGAATGTTCCAAAGTGTTCAATAAGCCAAACTTTACCGTGCTGTTGAATACGGTTTTTGCCGTGACGAGTTTTTCCTGTGAGTAGTACTTTTTCCATCATGTATATATTCTATCACAGTTTTACGCAAATGTACACAGTTAATTTCACTTTTTTAAAAATAGTTGGAACCAGGTTAAGCTGGTCAAACGTTAGTGTATGTCTATACATCCAACTTAACCAGATTTAAGCTTCCTTGTTAAGCACATCTTTTGAAGCGATATTATTAACTACATTTTCGTCAACACAAGAAATCATTTCTATTCCTTCAAGTGTTGTTTGATAAATTACCATCAATTCACGCTTTATAGATGGTAAAGCTAAAGAACCCCAAGTCATACATTCTTCTTTCGAGTCAAAAACTGGCTCTTGAAAAACATAGTAGTCTTTTTGACCATTTTCATAAGTCCATGCCATCATGGCAACAACAAACCATTTCATGATTATCTCCTCATTTTAGCGTAGTCTTCGGCAGAGTTACCTTTGCCCACTGGAACAATGTTTGACTTGTGCATAGTTGCAAGCCCGACGATATAGTCTCCTGAGTATTCATTAACCTTACGCTTTCCTGCGATAGGCATGATGACGTCTGACGTTTTGACGCCTGTACTCTGTGTTGAATAGTTTGGAATACTGTTGCCACTTGATTTTACCTTATGCTTAAGCTGTGAAGGATGTAGACCCATTTTTTTAAGCCAAGCGTCATGCGCAGCCTGAGCTTTTGCCTGACCTGGTTTGCGATTGGATTTACGTTTACGAGTTGAAATCGTGGTCATTCCACGCACAAGATGCATAGTCATTTTATATCCTCAATATTACTGTGGCGTTTAGTTTCCATGTCTTGAATGCGATAAGAAAGATAGTTAGCAACTGTTTGAAGAAATTCTGAGTCATGATCGCCGCGTGCAATCATACCTTCTATTTTTCTGATTTCGCCATCAAAGACTCTACATGCCATAATACGATCAGATGACATGTTACTAAAAGTAGGCATTATGAAACCTTTTCGAAGTATGATGAAAGATCATCTAAGTATACTTCTTCAACAAACTTAGAAAGCTTTGAAAAGGTACCTGTGTACTGCCAAATAGGAAGACCGTTGATACCTTTAGGATCAACAAGCTTGCCATCAATTTCGTAATTGCGACAGTCTTGAGCAAGATCGGTGACATCATAGACATCGAGCTCGATGGTGTAAATATTTTCCATTAGTTCCACCCATCATTTGATTCGTAAGAATTTTGATCGCGAACACGATCACCATAATGCTCATTGAGGTATTTAGAACCATCAGTGTAAGCATTGATGTTATGCGTATCGTATTCGGTACGCTCTTCTTTAGGTGTGGTGGTATAATCGCGAACTTTAAAGTTACGCTGCATTTTTGCATTGAAGCGATCAGCGGCTTGCTTGATAGCAGCCATACGCTCTGACCTAGACATATCCTTAGTGATAATAAACTTTGACATGGAATACTCCTCTTTTCCAATTGTTATATCTATTATACACTATTTTTTAGCAAATGTACACTAAAAAATGCGGGGATTACTGAATCAAATCAATTACATAGAATTTTTTTCTTCTTCAGTTTTATACTGCCATTCATCTGTATGTCCTACAGACCATTTGGGTTCTACTTCAACTGCATAGTTTTGTGTACATACCTTAAAATCTGGTTGTAAGAGATTAGAAGGAGTGAGACTTGAGTCTCTAAAGATAACACGATTGTTTGGCTGAGCAGCATATTGACCATTGTCTAGTTTAATAATGTTAAATGATTTATGTTCTGGATCATGCTCAGAGTAATTAACATCAAGTACGCTTGCGTCTGGATGCGCATTATCGATACTGAACATATATTCTCCAGGATGCATATTCTTATCTTTACCAAAGAATTCGCAACGAGCCAGAATTGGTTTTTCAATAACAGTTAAATGATAATCGAAACAATCCCAAAGTTGTAATGTATCTAAAGGGAGATCACCATGTGGTGTTTTCCACACAAATGCTGATAGTGGCAACTTATCATATAGTGCACCATATTCAGTTAGGAGTGTTTCGAAATAGAGAGCTTTGTACATAGTTGATTTAACGGATATCCAAACGCCTGGTGTATATTCACCGTGACCTTTTTCTAAATCGTAAAGGTATTCTTTACGGACCATTACATCAATAGGAGGAAGAGGGTGAACAAGGAATGACATTACTTTGTATAGATCTCCAAAAGTTTAGATTCAAATGCCTCAACCTTTTCTACTCGGTTAGGCCAAAGAATATATTCTTTTTCAGGATTAGCCTTTAAATTATTAAGAAGAGGTTGTACTGCATTAAACAACGCATCCAGCTTAAGCTGGGCATCGTTGGCTGTATTGGCTATCACCTCTGCTTCACGAGCTGCATCCTGCACAGCCTTTAATTCAGTTTCATCTACTGCAGTGAAGCCGAAATCAAAGAAATCGTCATTTACCAATCCATTCTCCGTGAAACATACATGTTAAACATAAAAAGTGCAATTGCTCCCCAAAAAATACTACCATAGATAATTGATTGTGAAATTATCCACGCAAACGGTATAATAACTGCAATATCTCCAGGAGTAACATTTTTCATAATTTTATTTATACAGTTTATGACAAACAATTTCTCTACCTGTTGCTGTAGTAATTACAATTGCAGGCAAATCTGGATTACGATCACGACATTTAATTTGATGCCATCTAAATCCTTCTTCTCTTTGCAATTCTGTTGTCTTTACAAACTCTGCGTTATCTGCAAACCAAAATGCAGAAACAAATGCTAATGCTAATATCATTTTATCCTCTATTAGTTGGAGCGGGTGATGAGATTCGAACTCACGACAATTTCGTTGGCAACGAAAGGCTCTACCACTGAGCTACACCCGCCTAAATGTTTGGTGCCCCCAGCGAGACTCGAACTCGCACGGCCTAGGGCCCACGGATTTTAAGTCCGTTATGTCTACCATTCCATCACAGGGGCATTTGGCGATTCCGGGAGGACTCGAACCCCCGACCTACTGATTAGAAGTCAGTTGCTCTATCCAGCTGAGCTACGGGGCCAAAAGAGAAAGTGGTATCATGCCATCAGTTTATAGTAAATTTAAATTTGTTTAGTTTCTAAGCTAGTCAATAAACGAATTTTAGAAATATTGTTAGTG
>MDSV01118502.1_pt1 | contig 11636 bp, 10 predicted proteins | sample 810851 | NCBI WGS metagenome assembly MDSV01 (sample SAMN05326640, study PRJNA326480) | marine metagenome | isolation source: seawater | place: Atlantic Ocean: North East | collected 2012 | reverse complement strand
CATTCCGAACTCGGAAGTCAAGCCCTTCAGCGCCGATGGTACTTTGTCTTAAGGCACGGAAGAGTAGGACATTGCCAGGCTAAAATGTTACTATTATGAAAATTAAAAGCTCGCTAAAATCCTTAAAAAAAAGAGATCTTAACTCTAAATTAGTTAGAAGAAGAGGTAGAGTTTATATTATTAATAAAACAAATCCAAAATTTAAAGCAAGACAAAAGTAATTTTTATGGATACCAAAAACCATAAAAATAAATGGAATAATTTCATTGAATTTATGTTGTGGGGAACTGTCGCGGTAATAGCAGTATTAGTTCAAATGACGATGTTCTTATAGTAGGTTTCGTTTATGAAAATTACTTCATTTTTAGAAGATAAAAAAATCGAAAAAAGAATAGCTGTTACACTAGATGTGGCTAAAAAATATATAGATTTAGGTTTTGAATTATCTTTACAAGAAAATTATGGATTACACTTGGGGATTAGTGACAGTGAGTATAAAGCTATTGGAGTAAGTTTTCTTAAGGATGAAAAAGAATTAATTAATAGTTCAGATGTAATTATCCAGTTGGGTTTACCTTCAGATGATAAACTTTCATTAATCAGAGAAAATCAGATAGTTATAGGAATTTTGAATCCTTATATGAATAAAGAAAAAATAGAAATTTTTACGAAAAAAAAAATAAATTTTTTTTCTTTAGAGCTATTACCAAGAATAACAAGAGCACAATCTATGGATATACTTTCATCCCAAGCTAACCTTGCTGGGTATAAAGCTGTGATAGAGTCCTTTGCTTATTTCGAAAAAGCTATACCAATGATGATGACTGCAGCAGGAACAGTACCAGCAGCAAAAGTATTAGTTGTTGGAGCGGGTGTGGCAGGTTTACAAGCTATAGCCACAGCTAAAAGAATGGGCGCGATAGTATTTGCTACAGATGTTAGAATGGCATCTAAAGAACAAGTAGAAAGTTTAGGTGGTAAATTTTTAACGGTAGAGGGTGCAGAAAATCTTGAGACAAAAGAAGGATACGCTAAAGAGGCTTCTGAAGATTTTAAAAATAAACAAGAAGAATTGTTAAGTGAAACTTTAAAAAAAATAGATATTGTAATTTGCACAGCTTTAATTCCTGGGAAGAAAGCACCAATAATAATTAAAGAAGAAATGATAAATAATATGAAAGTAGGTTCAGTAATCTATGATCTAGCTGCTATTCAGGGAGGTAATACTATTTTTACAGAGGCAGATAAAATAATAGATAAAAAGGGTGTTAAAATTATGGGTGAAAAAAATATTTTAAATAAATTACCAATCTCTGCGTCAAGTTTATATGCAAAAAACGTATTTAATTTTGTTGCAAATCTATATGATAAAGAAAATAAGAAAATTAATATTAATTTAGAAGATGAGATTATTGAAAAAACATTAATAAAATAAAATTATGGAAATAGACCCTTTTATATTTAGACTAAGTATTTTTATTCTTTCAATTTTTATTGGATATTATGTTGTATGGAGCGTTACACCCTCTCTTCATACTCCACTAATGTCAGTAACTAATGCTATTTCTTCAGTAATAATTGTTGGGGCGATCATTGCGGCATTAGCGGGAAATTCAAACAGTGTTTTCAATACATCAAGTGTTTTTGGTTTTTTAGCGATATCTTTAGCTGCTATAAATATTTTTGGTGGGTTTTTAGTTACTCAAAGAATGCTCCAAATGTATAAAAAAAAGAAGAAAAATAAATAATTATGTCAGCAAATCTATCAGCAATTTTTTATTTAATTTCAGGGGTATTATTTATTCTAGCATTAAGAGGTTTATCTTCTCCAGAAACATCAAGAAAAGGTAATTTTTTTGGAATTTTAGGAATGATAATTGCAATCAGTGTTACGTTTTTATCTATAGGAAATTTTTCTAGTGGTTTTATTTATGTAATTATTTTCCTATTAATAGGAGGCTTAATAGGAGCTTTTATAGCTTATAAAATACCAATGACAGCAATGCCAGAGCTAGTAGCTGGTTTTCATAGCCTAGTTGGACTTGCGGCAGTCTTTGTTGCAATATCTGCTTTTTTAAATCCCGAAGCATTTAATCTTGGTTCTCCAGGAAATATTAAACTTGGAAGCTTAATTGAAATGTCAATTGGTGCAGCAGTTGGAGCTATAACTTTTTCAGGATCTATTATAGCTTTTTTAAAACTTCAGGGCATCATGTCAGGTTCTCCTATAACCTTTAAAGGTCAGCATTTTCTTAATTCAATGATACTAATTTCAATAATAATTTTAACTTATTTGCTATGTTCGACACAATCTTCAAATTTTTTTTGGACATTATTAGCAGTTTCTTTTTTAATCGGATTTTTATTAATCATTCCAATTGGTGGAGCAGATATGCCTGTAGTGATTTCAATGTTAAATTCATATTCAGGTTGGGCAGCAGCAGGAATTGGGTTCACTTTAGAAAACAGTGCTTTAATTATTACAGGTGCTTTAGTTGGTTCTTCAGGAGCAATTTTATCATACATAATGTGCAAAGGAATGAATCGATCATTTTTCAATGTTATCCTAGGAGGGTTTGGAGCTACAGAACAATCTTCATCTTCTTCTAACAAAGAGCAAAAACCAGTTAAAAGTGGTAATGCGGAAGATGCAGCCTTTTTAATGAAGAATGCATCTTCAGTTATTATAGTACCAGGTTATGGAATGGCAGTTGCTCAAGCGCAACATGCCTTAAGAGAAATGGTAGATACCTTGAAAAAAAATGGCATAAAAGTTACTTATGCTATTCACCCGGTAGCTGGAAGAATGCCAGGGCACATGAATGTATTACTTGCTGAAGCCAATGTGCCATATGATGAAGTATTTGAGCTTGAAGAAATAAATAATGATTTTGCTAATGCAGATGTTGCGTTTGTAATTGGAGCAAATGATGTAACAAATCCAGTAGCAAAAACCGACCCTCAAAGTCCAATTTATGGAATGCCAGTTTTAGATGTTGAGAAATGTAAATCTGTATTATTTGTCAAAAGAAGTTTATCACCTGGATACGCAGGGATAGATAATGACTTATTTTACAGAGAAAATACATTAATGTTATTTGCTGATGCAAAAAAAATGACAGAAGATATAACTAAGAATATTTAAAATTATATGAACACAAAAATTTTTTGTGATATTGCTGAGTTAGATCAAATTAAGAAATTTAACAAAAAAAAAATAGTTAAGGGTTTTACTACAAATCCAAGCTTGATGAGAAAAGCTGGTGCAAAAAATTATTCCAACTATTGTAAACAAATTTTAAAAATAACAAGAAAACCGATATCTTTTGAAGTTTTCGCTGATGATAGTAAAAATATTATAAATCAAGCTTTAAAAATTAAAAAATGGGGTAAAAATATATACGTTAAAATTCCAGTAACTAATTCAAAGGGTGTCTTTTTAGGAAAAGTTATTAACAAACTTAATAATGATAATATAAAATTAAATATTACTGCTGTTTATACCGCAAAACAAACTTTTCAAATATTGAATAAAGTAAATAAAAAAACTAAATTAATAATATCGATTTTTGCAGGAAGAATGGCAGATAAGGGAAAAGATCCAGTTCCAGAAATTAAAAAGAGTATTAAACTTGCTAAAAAATTTAAAAATGTAGAAATTCTTTGGGCAAGTACAAGAGAACCATACAACTACATTCAAGCTAAAAAACTGGGATGTCACATCATAACAACTCCACCATTGATCATCGAAAAAATTGAAAAGTTCGGTAGGTCATTTTCAAATTTAACAATAGATACTGTTAAAGGTTTTTTGATTGACAGTAGAAAATCTAAATTTAAAATTTAACTACAATTTATAGATATGAGCGTTATATATCAAATTTAGATCAGATGATTTAATTTTTAATGGGTAAAAATTTTCCTCCAGTGAATTTTTAAAATGATATCTTATAATTGAAATCAAATTAAAAATTGAATTTACATGTTCTGTAGCAATTAAATAATCAAGTTCACTACCTACAGGGTAATTTTTATTAATTTTAAATAAACTAACCATTAATCTTCCAAGTCTCCATGCTATTCCAGGATCAGTAGGAAGAGATATAGATAGAACTCCTCCTTTTTTTAATTTATTCATCATTTGAAATAAAAATTCTTCAGGTGATAAAATGTGTTCTAGACAATGTGAAATGATTATACGATCAAAACTTTCATCTGGATAAGGAAGTATTTTGCCATCATATATTTTATATTTAACTTTTGGATTCTCTTTATGAAAAGCTTCAGCATATTCTGAAGTTTCAGCAATATGATATTCATTATATGAATGTTGAACATAATTATAATGTGGAGTATCACCAGCACCTATTTCTAAAATCTTATCATAATGGGAAAATTTTTTTTTAAAATTTTCTAAGTTTTTATGACCATAATTCATAAAAAAACCTTGCAAACCCACATAACAATGAGATTTATATTTTTCTCCAAGTTTTTTAAATATGTCTTTTTTATACATTTCTACTAAAGGGTATTATATAAAATTTAAAAATATTTTTTTATTTATATAAGTCAAATGATGCAAGAAAAAAAGAAAAATTTATCTCTACAGTTCGTATTTTTAGTGATTGCTTTTTTGTTTACATGGATAATTTTAGGATCTGAAAATTTAAATATATTTAATATAAATTGGTCATTATATGATGATGCGACAACCGATTATTTAACTTGGATCTATTTTAAAAATGATATTTGGAGATTTCCAATAGTTGGAACAATTCCAAATTTTGGATTAAACGGAAACAGTACAATTGCGATTTCAGGTACTATTCCCTTTTTGGCTCTAATATTTAAACCATTAAAATACATTATAAATGATAACTTTAATTATTTTGGTTTTTGGATTTTTTTATGTTTTTTTTTACAATCATATGTTTCATTTTTATTATTAAAAAAAATAACTAAAGATGAAACATACTCTTTTATTGGTAGTATTTTTTTTAGTTTAAGTCCTATTTTTTTTAACAAAATAGGCTATCATTATGCATTAGCAGGCCATTGGATAATAATTTTATCTTTTTATTTTTATTGTAATGAAAATTTAAACAAAAAATTTTCTTATAATATTTTTTTAATTTGTTTTTCTACTTTAGTTCATTTTTATTTTACCATGATGTTATCAATTATTTATTTTATAATTGTATTTTTTAATATTATTGAAAAAAAAAATTTATTATTTCATTTAAAAAAAGTTTTCCTTTTAGTGATAATTATTCTACCCATAATGTATACTGTTGGTTATTTTGCAATTCCAATGCAAGATACACTTGGATACGGATATGGGTTCTATAAATTAAATATACTAGGACCAATAGATCCAGTTGGTGGAAATTTAAATGGCAATATTTTATGGTCAAGATTTATTTCAGATATACCAAATGCTACTGCAGGTGAATTTGAAGGTTTTAATTATTTAGGTTTGGGGCAGTTACTTCTTATAATTTTTGGAATTTATTATTTTTTTAAAAATATAAAAAAAAGTAAAACAAGAAAAATTTTTCCATATTTTATGATTATTTTAATTATGTTTTTATTATCAATTACTCATAAAGTTGATTTTGGAACTTTTAATGTAATTAGCCTAGATTTAAATAAATATGTTCTCGCAGGGCTTAGTTGGATGAGAGCCTCAGGAAGATTTTTTTGGCCAATTTATTATTTCTTAATTTTTTTTTCTATCTTTATTATTTCACAAAATTTTCAAAAAAATAAAAGAATTTTATTTTTAGCTATTTTACTATGTATTCAAATTATTGATATATCTCCAGGTTTGAAAAAATATTTATTTGGAAATTCTTTTAATAAAAAAGAATATAAATTAGAGGATCCTATTTGGAGCAAATTAAGTAATGATTATGAAGTGGTTAGCTCTACATACATTAAAAATGGAAGTAACGATTTTTTTAAAATAATCGGATTTTTAAATGATTATACTCCGAAAACAGAAATTGCTTATCTTGCTAGGTTTGATAGAGGTAAATTAATTGAAAATAGGTATAACAACTATAAAAATTTATATGCAAATAAAATAAATAGTAGAAAATTTTATGTAATTAATAATTATGGTCATTTAAATCATTTAAAATTTCTTACAAAAAATAGCAAACATGCAATTTTAAAGCGAAATGATATTTGGTTATTGCTTCCTGATAAGTCTGAATTAATGAACGAAAAAGATTTTTTTAACCTTAATAAAATTGAAATGAAGAAGTTAAACTTGAATGATAAAATTAATTTTACTTATAACTCTTTAAATGAAAATTTAAGTATATTTGGACTAGGATGGACATACGATTTGTCTACAAATGGTATTTGGACAGACGGAAAAGACTCAACAATTTTGTTTAATGTTGAGACACTTTCAGATGAAATTTATTTTATTGAACTTGAGATAATGCCAAACTTATTAAAACCCGATCAAACAATCGAATTATTAATTTCTGGGCAGGGAATATCTAAAAAAAAAATTAAATTTAATAATTTAAATAATTTTAAAAATAAAATAATAATTAAATTTGACAAAAAAAAAATAATAAATGAGAAGTATTTACTTTTAAACTTAAATGTAAGTGGAGCAGTTTCAGCCCTTGAAGTAAGAAAAAGTCCTGATGTTAGAAAATTAGGTTTAAAAATAGACTCGCTAACAATTACTAATTAAAATTCTGTATATTTCCTAAATTAAATAATATAGTGGATATAATTTGATAACAGTAAAATAGCAAAACCTTAATATGAAAATTTTTATTTTTGACCCATATAAGAGTGGAAATTTTAAGATAAATAAAGATCAAGCAGGAGGTTATGGCACATCTAACGAAATAGGAAATAATATTTTTTCATTAACTTTAGCTGCATTTTTAAAAAAAAATATAAACTATGCTCCTATGTTTGCAATTTATACATTTACAGTATTAAAAAATAAAGGATTTGATGTTGAGTATACAAAAAGTTATAGCGACATTAAAAGCTGCGATTTATGTTTGGTGACTTCATCAATAGTCTGTCATGAAACAGAAATATATTATTTAAAAAAACTAAAAGAACAAAATATTTATACAGGTGTTATAGGGTCTTTCTGTACTACATTGCCAGAGCCCTATCTACAAGAGTCTGATTTTGTTGTAAGTGGAGAACCTGAGTTTTTTTTTCTAAATGAAGATGTAAAAAAAATTATACATGAAAAACGATCTGGTATTTTAAAAAATATAGATAATAATAAACTTGATAATTTACCATATCCATCTTGGGAGCAAACTTTTAAATATGGTGGTCCTAGAGCTTTTTTTATTTCTTTATTTAGAAAAACTATTCCAATTTTATATACACGTGGTTGTCCATACTCTTGCTTTCATTATTGTACGTATCCTACTCAGCAAGGTAGAGCAGTTAGAAGAAGATCAGTTGAAAACTTGATTGGAGAAATTAATTTTTGGGCAAAAAAATACAATATTAAAAATTTTCTTTTTAGAGATCCAGTTTTTTCTATAAATAATAAAGTTACACTTGAAGTATGTAAAAAAATAAAAGACTCTGGACTTAAAATAAAATTTGGTATTGAAACACATTTAAATAATATATCTTTAGATTTAGCAAAGGAACTTTACGATTGTGGCCTTCGATATATAGAAGTTGGGATCGAGTCAGTAACTGATGAAGTAATTACTGCTTCTAAAAGATTTTCTATCGAAAAAGAAAAACAAATTAGTTTAATTAAAAATATTGAAAAAATTGGAATAAAAATAAAAACTATGTTCATTTATGGTCTTCCGCTTGATAATCTAGAAACTTGTCAAAATTCTTTGAATTTTGCAAAAAAAATTAATTCATCATACAGTCAATATAATATTTTTACTCCTTATCCCGGAACTCCAATATATAAAGAATATCAAAAAAAAATAATATCAAATAAATATGAAGATTTTTCACAATCCAATTTAGTCTTTACTCACGAAAAACTAAGCAGGCAAGATCTATCAATGATGATAAGTAAAAGTTATAGAGATTATTATTTACGTAAAGACTATTTTATAAAAATGTTTAAAAATTTTTTTAAACAAATATCTATTAATATTTAAATAAATGAGTATATCGGTAATTATTCCATGTTTTAATTCTGAAAAATATATCTCAAAAAATATTATCAAATTAAGAAACCTTATAAATAAGATAAATTTCAAATATGAAGTAATTATTATAGATGACTGTAGTCTTGATAAAACTTATGAAGTTGTAAAAAAATTTATAATTAAAAATAAAAGTATCAGAATATACAAAAACAATTCAAATAAAGGTAAATCATATTCATTAATTAAAGGAATAAAGAAATCTAAATTCAATAAAATAATAATAATAGATTCAGATCTACCTTATTTTTCAAAACTAAATATTTTAATTAAAAAATTAAGTCATTATGATTTTGTTTTTATAGATAGAGGGCATAAAAAAAGTAAAAATATTGAAAAAAATAAAAGTATTTATCAAATTACAAGAGCATCTATCGGTTATTTTATTAATTTAGTTATTAGAAATGTATTTTCTATAAAAATTAAGGATACCCAAGCTGGATTAAAAGGATTTATTAAGCCAAAAAATTTTTCAAAATTGAATTTTTCTTCAAAGCGATTTTTTTTCGACTTAGAGCTATTATTATATTTTATATCAAAAAAAAAAAGTATATTTTCAATACCAGTATTATTTAAAGTGCCTACAAACTCTACTATTAAAATTTTTAGTCTTAAAAAAAATTTTGAAGTTATTAAAGAACTTATTATTATCTGTTTAAAAAAAAAATATAAATGAAAAGATTAATAATTAATTGTGATGATTTGGGGATTTCAGAAGAGACTAATTTAGGAATTATAGATTGTTTATTCAATAAAAAAGCATCCTCAGCATCAATAATTGCTAATGGCATTTTTTTTAATCATGCAATAAAAAATATTAAGAATAAAACACCAGATAATTTTTTTGGTCTACATTTAAACTTAACTGAAGGTTCAGCTTTGAGCAGTGATAGCTTGGAACTTCTAACTGACGAAAAGTTTAATTTTAATTATAAACCATCTTCTTTTTTTTTAATGAATTTACATAGAAATAAAATCATTGATGATTTAATTTATTTAGAATTTAAAGCTCAAATAATTAGAGTTTTAAATGAAGGAATCAAGATCTCTCACTTTGATAGTCATGAACATATTCATCATTCACCATTTATATATAGAATTTTAAAAAAACTTGGTAAGGAATTTGGGATTAATAAGATTAGATTAGTTAAAGAGTCAATTGTATTGAAAAATTTATTTAAAGATTTTAGTAATAAATTTGTTTCAAAAAATTATGTTAAATTATTTTTATTAAACTTTTGTTCTAAAAGAATTCAAAATAATTTTTTTTTATCGCCAAATTATTTTTATGGAATATTGAATTCTGGAAAAATTGATAGAGACGAATTTTTTCTATACCTAAAAAATATTAAACAGGATAGTGTAACTGAACTCTGTATTCACCCTGCTAATGAATTTGTTTTTTCAGAAACCAAAAAGAATGAATTTTCTTATAAAAAATTCACGTATAGTGAAAATAGATTTCATGAAAAAAAGTTATTATTTTCAGAGGAGTTTCAAAAAAATTTAGAAGATCAAAAGGTTAAATTAATTAATTATACTAATCTATCTTTTATATAAAAATAATTCTCACTATTGATTAAATTTTTAATTTTATTTTACCATTTCAGCTCTGGCACTTTTTTCAACATTTGTGTGGTTTTTTCTTGCTATTTGATAAAAAGCAGGTTTTGGTGGTCTATTATTAAAATCATATTGTGGCCAACGTTCCTTAGCATAATAAATAGATTTACTTTCTTCACTATTACCTGTAGTTGGCAAAAGGTAAAATCTTAATGCATAATACGCATCCCAAAAAAATTCTCCAGTTCGAATTCCTCTAATGATACGCCGTATTATGAAATGGGGGTTAAAAAGTATACATTGTAAGAAAAATTTTTTCATATATTTTTGAATGATATCAAAGCTAAGATTTTCATGAGCAAATAGATCTTTTGCAGTATAAATCATATACTCATCCCAATCGTATGAACGTATAAGTCCTTTATTGACATAATCATTAAACATTTTAGTACCTGGAAAAGCAATACAGATACTAGCTTTCATCATGTCTACAGGAATTGTTCGAGCAAAATCAATAGTCTCTTGCATAGTTTTTTCTGTATCAGCAGAAAGTCCAACCATAAAATATCCATTACTGTCTATTCCTGCCTTTCTAGCCATGCGTACAGCTTTTGTAGCTTGCTCTACTGTAGCTCTACCACCTTTACCAAATGCTTTTAATACTTCATCACTGCCTGACTCAAATCCAAATGAGACACGGTAGCATCCTGATCTACGTAAAGACTTAAAAAGATCATCATCAGCACTTTCTACACGAATACCATTAGTACATGTCCAAACCATATCAACACCAGAGTCATAAATCTTATCACAAACCTTTCTTGCCCATTTTTGATCAGAAGTGAAGATATCATCTGCCAGCATAAATTCTTTGTACCCTAGCTCCTTTAAATATTTTATTTCTTCTACACAACGTTCAGGTGATTTTTTACGATATCCAAGACCTAATGAAATTTTGCTTGCACAAAAGTCACATTTATATACACAACCACGAGAAAATTCTACTGTACTCATTGGAGTTCTTTTACATAGAAGACGAGATATTGTATGATAGTCTTTTACATCATAAAGATGCCAAGCAGGCATTGGCAATTCATCAAGATTTGTAATTAGTGGACGTGTACCAGTAGAAAAAATTTTTTCACCTTCCCGATAAAAAATACCTTTGATTTCAGATAAAGGCATACCGTCACAAAGATCACCAAATGTATAATCAGCCTCACCTACAAGTACAGCATCTAGCATAGTTTCTTGAAGTGTTTCTTCTGGCAGAGCACTTGGATGTGGCCCTCCACCAATTAAAAAAATGTTCTTAGAAATATCTTTTACTAAAACACTTATGTCACGTAATTGATTCATTAAAGGAGTAGTTCCAGTAATTCCAACAATATCAGGTTTAATTTTTAGAACAAAATCACGAATTAATTCATAATCATATGGCCTCCAAGACATGTCTAATATTTCTACTTTATGTCCTCTTTCCAAAGCTACAGCAGCAATTGTAGCTAATCCTAAAGTAGGATAAATTGGATTGACTACAGCAACTTTAGTTCCACCATAGCTAGGGGTATAAGATGGATTAATTAGTAAAACTTTTGCCATATATAGAAGTTAATTTTATAGGAGATAGAAAATTTTTTCAATTATAATATAGATATTAAATATTAAAGCTTCTAAATTGTAATTTTTTCAAAATAAAAAAGTATAGTTGTAATTGGTTGCGGGGGACGGATTTGAACCGCCGACCTTCAGGTTATGAGCCTGACGAGCTACCAGACTGCTCCACCCCGCGGTGAAAACTAAGCTCTGTTTTTAAGTTTATTTAATTTTTTAACTCTTTTAATATTTTCTTGAAGAATTCTTTTTTTCTTTTCAGATGGTTTTTCATATGTG